>Ga0207691_10000026_pt1 | contig 128378 bp, 123 predicted proteins | sample KBSM13metaG_FD_184327 | JGI IMG/M metagenome (GOLD analysis project Ga0207691, IMG submission 184327) | Miscanthus rhizosphere microbial communities from Kellogg Biological Station, Michigan, USA - KBS M1-3 metaG (SPAdes) (version 2) | ecosystem: Host-associated > Plants > Roots > Rhizosphere...
CGTTGCCATTGGACCGCGTAGTCCGTTCGGACGACTCTACACCGATCTGGTCGGTCATCCATTGCCTTTCACGTTCGAAGGTCTCCTTCTCGCCTCGATTCTGTATAGCCTCCCCTTCGCCGTGCAGCCTTTTGCGTCGGCATTCGATCAAGTCGATCGGCGGCTGCTTGAAGCCTCCTGGACACTCGGCGTCTCGCGAATCGGCACCTTCTTTCGACTGATGCTTCCGCTCTCCGCGGCCGGTATAGTCACGGGAGTGGTGCTCAGCTTTGCCCATACGCTGGGAGAATTCGGGGTGGTGCTCATGGTCGGCGGCAATATTGAAGGAGAGACAAGAACGGTCTCGATTGACATCTATGATGAAGTCCAGTCTCTCAATTACGCCGGGGCGGCAAAGACGGCCTTGTTTCTTCTTGTGATTTCTTACACGGTGCTGCTTGTCGTCTATGCGATGAACCGAAAGGTCTGGGCGGTATGGCCGCAGAAATGATCGTCGACATCGAGAAGACCCTCGGCGAACGGTTCGTGCTCAACACGAAGTTTCGCATGGCGTTGAATCCCGCGGCCGTACTGATTCTATTTGGCCCTTCAGGCTCTGGAAAAACAACCATCCTGCGATGTCTGGCCGGACTGGAATCACCGGAGCGCGGCAGGATTATCTTTGGTGGGGACACATGGTTTGATGCCGAATCGAATCAGTGCATTCAACCGCAACAGCGACAGATAGGTTACACCTTTCAGGAATATGCCTTGTTCCCGACCCATACGGTGGCAGGCAATATCGGGTACGGACTTGGGGCGCTCTCGGCGGCCGAACGAACGCGCAGGGTTGATGCCGTGATCGGCCTTCTCCAGCTGCAAGGCATGGAAGAGATCAAGCCGGATCGTCTGTCCGGCGGGCAGCAGCAGCGTGTCGCCTTGGCCCGCGCTATCGCCCGCCAGCCGTCGATATTGCTGCTTGATGAACCGCTGTCCGCTCTCGATGTGCCGACACGGGTGAAGCTACGTGGGGAACTGCGCGACCTGTTGCGACGATTAGCGATTCCGTCCATTGTAGTGACGCATGACTGGGAAGAGGCGCTAGCGTTGGGCGATGAGATGGTGGTCTTGAAAGATGGCAAGGTGTTGCAGCAGGGCACTCCGCAGCAAATTTTCAATCTTCCGAAAGACGTGGAGGTGGCGAAGATTGTTGGCATGGAAACTGTCATTCCCGGTCGAATTGCCCATGCAGCCAATGGACTCGTAACGGTCGAGGCGAACGGGGTGAAACTTCTAGCGGTGAGTCAGGAGGCCGTCGGATCTGATGTGTTCGTATGCGTACGCGCAGAGGATGTGGTGCTCGAGCCCGTCGGGACCGGTGCAACCAGCGCCAGAAATCACCTGCCTGCCATCGTGCAGGACGTCATCTCAATGGGAGCACTGGTGCGGGTCGATCTAGAGTCAGGATTTCCGCTCTCGGCCATTGTCACGCGCTCCGCGCTGGAAGATCTCCACCTTGCCTCCGGAGTTAAGGTGGTGGCCGCAATCAAAGCCGGAGCCGTTCATCTCATTCCTCGGTCATCGAATATGCCATTCTAATAGTCTTTCGCCTCAACCACGCTTCGTTTTTAGTCCGGTCAACCAAGTTATACGTAGCAGATCGTCCAACATTACACAATGTTCTTTTGACACAAAATCAGTCTCAACCGCTTCGCTGTCAGATAGAACGGTTAGGTCCACTTGAGCATTGAGGGCATCAGTTAGGGCCCGCGCCAACAGTCTTATCTGATCATATGCTGCCGATGGAACGACCCTTTTCGGGTCGTAGACGCACAACAGATCAAGATCCGACGGTTGCTGTGAGCACAATGCCGAACCGAAGACGTATACACGCCAGCCTTCAGGGACGGCGGTAGCGATTGATCGCTTATCCTTTCTTGTCCTTCTTGACATAAGTGTGAATCCTCTGGAGATTGAGCGCCCCGAGGAAATCGCTGATTACATAGATGCCGATTTCTTGGTCCAATCCATATTGTTTTGCTTCCCTCGTATAGGCATTCCACTCTCCACCGGTCACGATGCAATTTAACCCGGGAAATTCAGTTAGCGCCCTCATGACGGCTGCTAAGCCGAGCGTGTACTCGTTCACGAGGAGTACTTGAATGGCAGAAAGCGGTGGATGGCGTAAGATTGTAAACAGGATATCCTTATCCCTGGTGTACGACTCAACTTTCTTGTGGCTCTTGAGGACTCTTTCGAAAAATGTGATCGCTGAGTAAGGAACCTTCCAGTCATTAAGTGTTGCCATCTGTCCGTACCATGTCTGCAAAGTCCTTGGGGAATCGAGGAACGCCTTCTCGGCGCTCATAGCAGTTCTGTTCGAAACCCTCAACATGCTCGAAAAACTTGCAAGCAATTTGGTAGTCTGATTCACTAAGGAGGTTTGCGTGCTTCTGCATGACTGATGCAATTCGTCGGTTATTAGGGACGAGACATGCCAGTTTTCTGAATTGCCATAGAGCAGAGAGGTTACTCATCGGATTTTCTTGTGCAGCCAGAGATTCCTGGCCATAGGTTGACCACGTTGCTCGATTTTCTGCGAGGAGTCGCCGGACTTCACCGAAAAGAGCGTCCTTACTTGTGAATCGAGGTACCGCCAGGAGACATCTCTCTTTCTCGCGGTCTGCCTTCCACGAGCGGAGGAGGTCAGGGGGATACGTTCCAGGCATAGCCTTATCGACCATACGATGATGCGTTGGACAAAGGAGAATAAGATTTTCATATGTGTCGGGCCCTCTATCCGATGTCCCTCGGGGGCCAGCAGGACTCTGCGCAATAACATGTGCCATCTCTCCGATGACCGTAGGATCACTCCCGGACAGGACTGGAATGAGGTCTTCGCAACAGCTAGGAAAAGAACATCGTCCCGCTGCTAGGCCCCAGAGTTTCTTCAAATCTTTTTCCGTGAGCGCCATTTATTGGATCAAGTTAAAGTTGAAAGTAAGCGGGTACCCACGCTGAGACAGGCTACTTTTTGTCAAGACTAGAATCAATCACCAAGCAACCACAAATCCTAAGTTTTAAGCAGACAACAGATATGCACGCGGCTCGCATCCTTATTCACCCACAACAAAGTGGCAATATTTACCGATGCCGAGAAGCGAAACGTTGGTATCATACAGAGCTCGGATTCTGGTAATACCGCCATCTTGCATAGCCTGAGTCACAGTCGGTTCAAGGCCTAGCCCTAACAAGATCGACGCACAGTCTCTGCCTGTCTTGAACGCCGCCACGGTTGGTCGTGGACATCGTTTCCCACGCGATAATTGATGCATCGAGTCAGTGTGATCGACAGCATACAGAGACTCATCACACCTCGAAGAAAACCGTGAGCAATTCCAGATGTGCGTTGATGAAAATTAAAAATGAAAAGCAGATGGTCGCGATAGCGCACGAGCCTTTAGAAGGATGGCTGGACGATGTGAAGTCGAGACGAGGACGAATGGAGAAAATATGAGGAACTTAATTAAGAAGGACACGAGACGTTGTTGTGAACCGTGATGGCCTTACCGCTCAGCAAGACGCGACTGTCATGCATACGCAGATGCAGAAGGCCACCACGGGACGACGCTTGATAGGCGATCAACTCCGGTTTGTGCAGCTTGGCCATCCAATAGGGACCAAGGCAGCAATGTGCCGAGCCGGTCACCGGATCTTCGTCGATTCCCAGACTCGGCGCAAAAACACGTGACACGATGTCATACCGCGGGGACGATGCCCGGCTCGTCACGATAATCGCGCGTGCTCGAACGGTCGAGAGAAGGTGGATATTGGGACGGAGCGACCTCACATCATCCTCCGACTCCAGCTCGACGAGATAATCATCACCGTCTGTGCCCACGTACACGAAGGGAGTTCCTAACGCTTTCACCAACTCCGGTGTCGGTATAGTGGCTTGCTGAGCTAGGGTTGGAAAATCCAACTCGATCCAGTCAGCTTGAGGCCGCGCCGTCAGGACGCCGCTGTGCGTCACGAACCGCGCGGTTGAGTGAGTGGTGAAGTAACCGGTTTCGCGAAGAACATGCGCCGCGGCCAAGGTGCCGTGACCACACAGATCCACTTCCATGATCGGGCTAAGCCAGCGGAGATGAAAGCCGTCATGTGTTGGATAGAAGAAGGCCGTTTCCGATACCTTCATGTTGCACGCTATCTGCTGCATCCATGCCGTTTCTCGCGGAGAAGGCAAGGCAAACACGACAGCTGCATTCCCGCTCCTTGGGCCATCGACGAAAGTATCGACGCGGACCCCTGTCTCTTCCATCTTCAATCTGTTCGCCTTAAAAACGTGTCGGTTCACGGTTTTTCGGACAGGTCGGTTGCTGGTTTGTCTTTGTTCCCCAGCGGGTGAATCGGCAAGGACGGTAATGCCTCTCGATAACGGATCAGAAGTTCCTCTCGCTGGTCGGCACTCAGGAAGCCTCCGCCTGATTTGACGGTCACTAGAAATTGTTCCGGCTCGAACGTCGCATCGAAGGCTCCTGACCGTTCGGGTATATCGGGCATCTGCCGATCATACCGACTGATATTGGGTCCGGGTCCATGACGATCATGTACTTCGCTCAAGACTATGTGCAGGATGGGTTGGCGCACATAGAGCCAGCCCGTCGTCGTTTCCTCCTCGCCTGTCGGCGTGGCATGGCTCAGATGAAAATAAACCTGGTCTGAAGGCGTGGCTTGTGATAACGCGCGTGAAATGGCCGGCGCCAGGAATGATAATTCCTCGTCCTGGAACGCACGCGTTTTAGTCGCTTCACCGGAGACAAGGCGATGTACGACGTTCCGGCGCTCCCATACACGAATGCCGCGGAGAATGGTACCGACCTCGCTGGGCGATAAGGCAACCGGATGCGTGTTGGGTTCGGTCCCGACGGTTTGCTCGAGCCGCACGACGTTCAACCCCTCTTCAGAAACAGGCGTAATCTGTTGAGCGGATTTTGCCGCGCAACCGGCAGTCAACGGTGTCACGAAGACCACCACAAGCAGACTTGCAGACAGAACTGAACTGCGCAATTGTAGAAAATGCGTCGATCGCATGATACCTCCTAGCGAGTCTCGCTGTTCAATCCGGACGATGGTCGGTCGAACCCATATGATTTGAGAATATCCTGAATGGCCGGAGAGACAATAAATTCGTAAAAACGCTTGGCTAACGAGGGATTTTTCGATGTCCACACCGTGGCTAAGCCATACAGAATGGGCTTGTGCGTCTCTGAAGCGAGTTCCGTGAGAATCTGAATCTTCTTGTTGCGAATGGCATCGGTTCGATAGACGAGACCGACTTCGGCTTCACCTGCGGCCACCAGGTCCAACACCGCTCCTGAATGATCTCCGTATACGTAGCGTGATTTCAGACTTTCGTTGAGGCCGGTGTTTTTCAACGCTTCCGCGGCAAACTTTCCCACGGATGAGGTCTTTGGATTGCCCAGTGCAATCCGTCGTGCCTCGGGACGCGCCAGGTCCGGAAGCGAAGAAACTCTGGTCGGAAGCGCCGCTTGCGTAATGAGCACCAGCGCGGTCTCCGCATAGACGTGCTTGGTGCCCGGCAGGGTCAGTCCTTTTTGTTCGAGCACGTCGATCTCTTCGAGCGAGGAGGGGAGAAAAACGTCGATCGGCGCGCCCTGCTGAATTTGGTCGCGCAGTGTTTGTGATGGTCCCCAGACGACCCGCACCTCGACATTGCCCTGTTCTTTTTCGAAAATCGGCAAGATCGCGCGTAGGGCGTCCTTCAGACTGTTCGCCGCGGCGACGGTGAGTGCCTGGGAGTATTCTGCGTATGATGGCCGTGTGCCTTCCCATACTATTGTGAAGACGACGATCAACGTTAACATTAAAAGACGAATGCCCTGACTCATATGATCCTCCCTGCATCAGCTAGAAATAGAACTGGTATTGCACCATAAATCGATTTTCTACGAGGTCACGCCCGGCGCCGGGTAGATTGTCGAACGGTTGCCGATCCGGTGCGAGTCCGCCCGTGCCCATAGTGATATTCGCATAGTCGAACACCAGACGGTTGTTATAGGTGCCATCGAAACTGTAGTTGATCGCCGCGCCGAACTCTTTGATGAGGTCATGGGTTTGAAGTGTCGAGGGATCCATGATGCCATAGCGGAGAGCCACTTCGACTTTGCGTGGGATGATGAACTTCCCCACCTGCGTGTACCAGCCCCAGGCCTGACCAAGGTTGGGTTGCGTCCCAAAGGGCAGAGTGGTGGGATCAAAGGCCTGCGTCCCCGAGTCGTGGCTACGCACGCGTTGATGGCGATAATAGCCTTCGGCTTGCAGCGACCATCCTTGATATTTGGCGATGAAATCCACTTCCGTGGTTTGAAAATCATAAATGCCACCGCCGAGTAATCGTCCATTGCCGATGCCCACCAACTGGGTCCGTAAACTGCGATCCACGATGTCGGAACGGATTGAACTGAGGGTATTAATGTGGGGGTTGTACGCATAGCCGGCGCCAATCGCCACTTGCGGGACGCGTGAATCGAGGATATCGCCTTGGCCGTATCCGGGATTTCCAGAGATTTTAAAGAGAAAGCGCGCCACATACATCAGTTCTCCGGTGCCAAATCGGGTATCCCAATTGAAGGTCCGTCTCTGGGCGGCACTCGTGCCCGGGACAACTTGACTCGCCGAGACCCCCTCATCTGTCTGGTTGATGCCGGTACCGTTGTACACGCCGATCGCATAGTTGAAGCGATACCTATCTTCATCGCTCAAGATAGCAATACCGATGTCGCGGCGATTGAGGCCGTTCGCAGCGAACGCATTTTGTACGATCATATTATCCGCAAATGCCAAGGTTGCCGTTGAGGTAATGAGCGCTCGATTGAACCACACACGTTGTTGCCCGACTTGCACGGTCGCCCATGGAAGGTGCCAGGATGACACATAAGCATCGAGTAGTCGTCCCGTTCCTCCCGTACCATCCTGATTGAATTCCGACTGGTCATACGCGAAGGAGATGTTGTAGCGAAAGTCCGGATCGAAGGCATATCCGAGGAATTGCAAGCGAGTACGAACGACTTGGAAGGTGTTGGCGTCACTCTGCTGCCTGATAGCGCGAAACTCGACCTGACCGCCGACTAATTCAGGAAAGTTTTTGGAATCGCCATTGCTCGCCCACGCTTCATTATACGCGTGATGGGTATAGCGGACCTGCGCGAGCAATCGCAGTTTCAACAAGAACTTCGAGCCGACGCGGATATTCAATCCATTGTTCACGTCGATGGAGTAATTGGGCGTCGAGAGACGCTGTTTCGACTCCACGACCTTGAGTCCTCGCTCGTATTCCTCCTGAGAGATGATCCCTTTCAGCATCAGATACTTCAGGCCGGGATCTTCGGTGGACATGTATTCCCACCGTCCGTCCTTTTTCATGAGCTGGCCTTCTTCCAGGGCCCAGGCGTGAGAGGCAATTTCAAAAAAAAGAAGAAAGAAAGTGAAGCCAATGATGAGGGGCCGGAGATGTCGCATGCGTATTCCTTTTCTGCATGAGAACCTCCGGTCGTCCGGTCGGGTCGGTGAAATGCAATAAAACGGATGATGCCGCCGGTGATCCGGTCGGCGAAAGCTTAGCGTCGCGGCGGTAACGCGACATCCAATCTGACTTTTTCCTTTCGCTCAATCTGGACGATTTTACGATCGTGAATCACGATCTCGACGGAGCCATATCGAATGCCGCCGATGGCTTCGAGCAATGTGGCCGCGACGTCATGACCGGTCTCGCGTGTCTCTGTCTGTACATGATTCATAAATTGCTCCGTGCCTAGGGGTTATCTAATGCTTGCGTTTGCTGGTCTTTCTAAATGTCACAATTCCGATAGAAAATATGTATTATGTGTATCAAATTATTATAAACATTGTCAACAAATTAATATACTAATAATATTATATAGTTACAATAGTGTTTCAACGCAGGGTCAATAAGGACAAGACGAAAAATCTTTCGTTAAAACTTTATTGACAAGCAATGCCGCTTATGTAACCATTGGATACATGAGGCCGCAAGATCTTCGTCAGGCTCGTCAAGCGCTAGGGCTTACTCAGAGTGAACTTGCTGAAAAGCTCCGCACGACGCGCATGACCATTACACGCTATGAAGGGGGAACACGCCGGATTCCTGGCATCGTCGATGTTCTCATCAAACAACTCACGTCGGCGCAACAGCTCCCTATGTTGGGTCTCGTGGCGGCAGGTCGGCCCATCGAGACGGTGCCGCAGTCTGAATCGGTCGACGTGCCTGCTTCAATGATCCGGAAAGGGGAGACGTTTGTCCTGCGGGTAAAAGGCGACTCGATGCAAGAGGATGGAATTTTATCGGGCGATCTCGTGGTCGTGCATAAACAGACGACGGCTCGCAATGGTCAGACGGTAGTGGCGCTGATTAATCAAGAAGCGACGATCAAAAAATATTATGCCAAGAGCGGCCGGATCGAATTGCATCCGGCGAACGCCACGATGGGTCCGATTCTCGTGAACCCCGAAGAGGAGTTTGCAATCGAAGGTTTGGTCATTGGCGTTATTCGTCACTGCGAATAGATACAGGAGAGGAGGAGACCATGTCGATCCAAGATTCACAGATACTCACGGTCCGTCTATACGATCTTCAACGGACGGTTGAACGACTCAGTCATCATGTGAGCGATTTGCAATCGAAACTTGCACAGACTCAAGAGTCGAATCGACCCCCCAAACTCTGGCCATTATTCCTGTGGCAACGGTTCGCCGGACGACGCGTTCAAGCCACTATGAAGCCGCGGGTCCGAGAAAATAGGAGGCTCGATCATGCTCACCACGCCATCTAAATGCCTTGTCAATCACGTCGGTCCCTGCTCGGATTGTGGAAAAATGGCGCCTAGACTGACTCGTTGCGTCGATCAGCACACGTCTTCGACCATGAGCCTGTGTCCAAATTGCCTTCCTGCATTTATCCAGCGGCAGCACATGCCACCAGGATGCTGTGGAGAGTAATAGAGAATCGTAGGGCTTCCTTAAACCAGAAATCTCCGCTCAGGTGAAGTCGCCGCGAATGATTTGGGAGTCTTGCGTTGACGTCTATCTACAACGCTCGTTAGGTTTGTCTGTGGACTTGCTGGATGCTATTTCTGACCGATAGTGAGCGGGGGATTAACGCAGATTTGGAAGACTTTATAGCCTCATGAGGTGTGATTAGGTATTTTAGTTAGACCTGTGCCGTTAGGATCCTATCCCATCCTCATGCTCTTGTGCCTCAATGGCAAATAAAAAAATGGTGCTGGCAGATGCCGCACTGCCTCCATGATTAGCCATGGTTCGGCAGGATATCTGCAGCGTTAAAGTAGGGCGAACCTTCAATCGAAAGTCCTTGGCGTTTATCTCAGGCGAGGCGATCACTTCCTTCAGCGGTTGTTGGATCAATTTCGGAAGAACGTCGGATATCCACGCCCCCATGAGGGAAAAAACAGCCGACGCCTCGGGAGGAGCAAACCAAGTATTGGCCAACTTATTTGCAAATACGATTTGTCCCGATGTTTCGACTCCAATCACCGCTGCCGGAATCTCATTCAACAGTTGCTGCGCCATGCCAAGGGCAGTAGACGAAATGGTTAGATCGGCCTTCGTCCCCTCAAGCCCTGTTTCAAGCTTTTGATTCAGTATGGCTAATTCTTTATTTTGCTGTTCCAGTTGTTCGAGCAATGCTCGGTTTTCGTGATTTCTAGCATGGTGCTCAAGCCCCGATCGTACTGTCAACTTGATGTCTTCTTCCTGAAACGGTTTGTATAGAATTTTATAGATCTGTCCGCGGTTGACGGCGTCCACGAGGACATGAGCTTCGGCATAGCCGGTGAGAATCATGCGAAAGGCGTCCGGACACAGGGGTGCCGCTTGTTCTAAAAATTCAATGCCGTTCATTTCCGGCATTCGATAATCGGTGAAGATGAGGGACACGGGCTGTTTACGAAGGATTTCCAAGCCCTCTGCGCCACTCGTCGCGATTAAAACATTGACTGGTTCGGCCTTCAGAATTCTCCGGATCGCGCGGGCGATGCCCGGCTCATCGTCGACACAAAGGATGTAGGGTTGTTCCTTTTGCTCAGTGGCCATCATATGCCAGTCTGTTTGATCATGACGTTCGCTTCCTCGAGGACTCGTGCAATATCAATCTCCAGATTGTCCAGAATGCCTGGCGACAGGCCTGGCATTCTGAGACTCCTTATATTTGCTATCGGATCCATGTGCGAACATCCGCCGGATGCCGGTCCGCCACCCAAACTATCCTTGAGGATGACGGCAAGTTGATCCGCTGTTTGTATGAGAGCGGCCATCATGCCTTTCTCTGCATCAACGGCATGCGCAGCAGCATCATGATGATGACGGGCCATTTCGATATAGAGCTGTGGCAAGTGCCAGTAACTCAGAACTTCGGCACCTAATTCCTGATGATCAAAACCAAGTATGGCCTGTTCAGCCTGGCAACTCGAAAGACCATCATGCATAGACTCGTACTGACGTATGTCCCCCAGGTGTTTGGCATAATACACCGCGGTTGCCAGTTCTCCGATATCATGGAGCAGCCCGCCTAGGAACGAATCAGCGGCGGGTGTGTGTGGTGAGGCCAATCGTTGGGCGAGCCATCGTGCCAGGACGGCGGTGAGGACTGAATGGCTTCGAAGAGCATTCGATTCGTACCGCTCATGATCCGGCGATACTGGCGTTTTCAACGCACTGAGCATGCTAAAAGCTGCACAGATGGAGACGATGCTGACTTGACCTAGCACTACGATGGCATGGTCCAGAGTTCTGACCTGCGTACGTAGGCCGTAGAATGGCGAATTGGCGATTCGGAGAACCTTTGCGGCCAAGGCAGGATCTTTCGAAATGAGGGCGGCGAGTTGGGGCGCTGATAAATCATCGCGCTCACCAAGACGGCAGATTTCGAGTCCCACCTGACTAAGTGGTGGCAAATCGCCAGTTTGGATCAGTTTCTTATAGCTTTCGACCGCGGCTGCCATGAAAAACCATACTTAACTCTTTTTGACTTTTTGACCCTCTTGCCCTATGGGGAGCCAAATACAAAACGTCGTTCCAATCCCTACTGTGGATTTGACTTCGATGCGTCCCTGATGTTTCTTCACAATTTCAGAACTGATACTTAGGCCTAGGCCGGTGCCCTTGCCGACTTCCTTGGTCGTAAAGAACGTTTCAAAGATCCGACCTAAGTTCTCAGGAGGAATTCCACATCCGCTGTCGCTGATCTCGATGAGAACGTGCTCGTCTCGCCGTGCCGTTGAAATCCGAATTTCCCCATTCTGTTTGATGGCATGACTCGCATTGACGAGGAGATTCATGAACACCTGATTTAATTCCTGCGGAAAACACAAAATTTCAGGTATGTCACCATACTGTTCGATGACCTTCGCTTTGTATTTTAGTTCATACGATACGATCTTGAGTGTGGATTGGAGGCACCGATTGATATCCGCGTGTTTCTGCGCTCCCTCACCAGTATGGGAAAACTCCTTGAGATTGAGAACAATGGCCCGAATGCGCTCAGCCCCATCTTGTGATTCTTGCAAGAGACAGGGCAATTCTTCTTGAATTTCTTCAAGCCCTTCCTGTGCCTTTGCGTCTTCCACGCCGGCGAATTCGGCTTCTAGCTCTTTACTTATGGTGCTCCCCTTCACGAGGGTGGCGACCTTGTCGTACTGTTCCACAATCTTCAAAAGGCTACGGCCATAATTGGCGATATGGTTCAGATTGAGAACCACGAAACTTAATGGATTGTTAATCTCGTGTGCGATACCAGCGGCCAATTGCCCAATCGAGGCCATTTTGTCATTTTGTACGAGTTTCAGCCGTAACTCATTCTGCTCTTTTTCAACCCTCTTGTACTGCGTAATGTCAGCGCCATGGAAATACACCGTCTGGCCTCCAGGGACGCCATACGCGCTCCAACCGAACCATCGATCCTGGATTTGACTCTCCAGCCGTCGAGCTTGTGTTCCACAATCCAGACATTGCCGCACGACCTCTATGAGATTTGCAGGGAGAACCCTCAGAATGTCTGCGTCAGTGAGACCCATCTCTTGCTGCATCTGCCGTGCAGCCAGATTGAGATACCGGACATGTCCCTCAGCATCAAGGAGCAATACCGGGTTAGGGTTGTGATGAGTAAAGGTGACGAGTTCCGGGTAGAAAGCCTCAGGGGGCAAGTCAGTCGTGTGCACGTGGATCAAGTCCTCTTGTATCGAACAACTGCTATGGCCGAACACTGGGTAGGTCTATAATATCAGTGCTCGGCGTCGGTCAGTGATGGAATACGTGGCTTTCAACGCACTTGGCGACTGTTTTCACCAATGCTGCCGGCTCAAACGGCTTCGCGAGGTATGCTGATGCGCCATTGGCCAGGAAATCGGTGGCGTCCTTGTACTGGGGATCACCGGTCAACACAATGATTGGTACTGAGGGAAATTGGGACTTCAAATAGGTGACAACTTCCTTGCCACCGACTTTCGGCATATGCACGTCGCAAATGATGACATCCAGTCGAAGGGGATTATCGCCTGCTTGAACGGCTGCAATGCCCTTTTCCCCATCCTCAGCCTCGATCACATCATAGCCTGCCTTCGTCAGGGTCCGATGGACTGCTTTGCGGAGATTCTGTTCGTCGTCAACGACTAATACACGTCCTGATGCCATGTCGGCCTCCTTGGTTGTAAGCAACTCTCTCGTGTCCAGCGGGAGTATCGGTATGAGAACCTTATCGGGAGATGCGATTTAAATCTTTAACACCACGGCATAATGGTTCCTTGTGCAGGAATGAGGGAACATTCGATTTGAGGAGTTACCTGAGTTAGAGAAGATGTGCGGCATGGTAACGTCGCAAGATTTTGCAGACTAGAAAATTAGCCAACCCGGCCTATTCTCGTAGGAACTTAACTTGTGAAGGGGACGTAAATGAAGACGGGAACGTAGCGCTATGAAACCAGGGCTACTGTGGACAATGTCCCTTCCGGTGATTTACATGGGTCAGCAAAAGAACGAATTACTTATCGTGATAGACGGCTATCAATCTCTGCGATCTTTGCAGCGATTCATCAACAAGAGTTTCCTCTTACAGAAACTGTAAAAGGTTTGTGCTCCCGAACGCTATGCCGAAGCCAGACTAAGCAAATGTCACGCTTGAGGTCACTAGGCGGTCTAGTGAATACGATTTCTATTGAATAGAACCGGGACGTGTGGCAGACCAGAGTTCAAGCAGTTCATGAGTGGAAAGTCGATGATCCGACATTTGCCATCGAAGGGAACGCCGGTTTTGCGCGGTGCTGCGTGAGGGGGTAGAAATGTTTCCCTTTGCCCCCCGCTAGCACCATCGTCATCAAGCGTTGCATCGTAGCCCTTTCATGAGCGGTCTAGTAACAGTCATACCCTTTAGGACATTGCTGGTGGTGGCACCTTGTTCACATGACGCGGAATCACACTAGCCGGAGTTGGCCCTTCACCTTGAATCCAGAATTGCAGGGTCAAAAAACCATTTTCCGAAGCGGGGTGTCCGCGAGCACCGGATCAAACAGGCCCCCTCATGTTTCCATCATTTCCAACCTGGCATCGAATTCATGCCCGCACGACGTACAGCGGATCACATCCGTCTCGACACTCAACTCGTCAGACCGGATCCCCATGCCTCCGCAATCCGGGCACCGAGCGAGGTGGACCTTCTGATCGTCCAGGGTCTCGTATTGCACGCCATGGAGACAATAGACCGGCTTCCCTTCGAGCACCCACGGCCGGCCTTGGTTGTCCACCACCGGCAACGCGAGGTAATGATGGTTCACGTAGTCCTGAATGTCTCGCCTGTTGGCGAATCCGGCCTGAATCAGCTTTCCACTCACCGCCTCGTAGAGTGCATTCTCGGTTACGATCGCCTTGGTTGGGCCCATATCTCTCCCTCCTACATCGAATGGATTGAAGCTGACCCCGTTGCTAGATGACGCCTGAGTAGTACCGCAGAATATTCGACACCGAAATTACACCGATGATGGCTCCATCTTGCGTGACGGCTAAATGGCGGGTGGCCTGTTCCTTCATCATGCGCACGGCGTCGATAATCGGGCGATCGCCTTCAAGGGTCATTAACGGTTTTCGCATGCAGGCCTTGACGGGTGTGGTGTTGGGATTCAGCCCATTGGCGACTACCTCGCGCGCCAGAGCCGAATCCGTGATGAATCCCACGTAGGACTGGTTGTCCGTGAGGAGGAGCGAGCCCACCTTCCATTTTTGCATGAATTGCCCCGCCTCTCGCAGGCTGGCATCCTGGTGTAGACTCCGGACTTCGAGGGACATGTGTTCGGCCACCTGTGGGCCGGTAAGCACCTCCCGACCTGTCTTGCGTTTCTTGGGCTCAGCGGACCGGCGCGCCTCCAATTCAGATACACAACTTTCCAATACGCGGCTCCGTTGTAAGAGCCTTTGCCGCTCGCCATCCATTCCTGTGCCTTCCGGCGCCTCATCCGGCATGTTGACCAATCCGGCCGCCTCACCCAGCTCCGCATATTCATAAGCTTCTAACAAGTCGGAGGTCTCCCCAAGCAGCTCCGCAATTAAGTGTTCTGTTTCTAGATCGAACTCTTCCAGGCTGCGAGTGGGCTTACCCTTACCTAGGTATGGGGCTAAGTCGGCGAGCTGCCTCCGTAGGCGTTCGATGCTGCGGTCGAGGGAGACTCGTGGTTTCTTGGGAGTGGTGTGCGTCGTGGGCATGGCACCTCCTATAAAAGGCTGTGGTGGCCGATTTTACAACTCTCAGGCTCAACCAGCAAGCGGCTATTAGGAGGCCCCCTTCTGCGAGCTTTTTGGGAATAGGTTCATTTAACAAACGAGCAAACGCTGGTAAGTGGATACGGTGCCGACTACGCGTCGCAATCATCCTTAGTTACTTAACACAGATCATTAACTTCGATACCTGTTACCACCCTCTCGCCCGAACGGGTGAACAGAAATGCATCTATGCGGCACTACTCTGCCTAGGGGGTAGGCCTCTATTTTGGTGGCGTGTTGTGCCCAAAGAATGAACTAGTTTTCCTCCATAGAATGCCTCGTTCGAGCATCGAAGAGTCGGTTAACCGAAACAGTATTTCCAGAGGTGTCGCTATGCGGAGAAAACATCTTTTTTTGTATAACCTGATTACAACCTGCATTATTGTGATTGGGCTAGGGTATCGGGTTATTTGGGGAGCAGAAAAGGAGTCGAATGATGAGCTCGGGATTCCCCCTGAAGTGGTCGCAGATTACGTCCACGCCGTGATTGAGGCAGATCGGACCAGTTACACGAAGCATGTGGAAAGGCTACAGGACGAAGGGGTTGTCCTGTCCTAAGAAGATTGGAAGCATCGGAAGGCCTTGCCTCTTCCTGCCCAACTGTTGCTACAGGCGGGTACATTGGTGTCAGAAAAGGGCGGTGGCATTCAATGCCGGCTTGCGAGCCTTTGGCCTATTTACCCTCGAAATGGACCGGCCACGGATTTTGAGCAGGAGGGATTAGAAGCTGTGGCAAAAGATCCCAGCCACCCGCATGTGGGACTCCTGAAGGCTGGGCACCGCCTTATTTTCAGGGCAGTCTATGCCGATAAGGCGGTCTCTAAAGCTTGCGTCAGTTGCCACAATTCGCACCCCTCCAGCCCAAGAAAAGATTTTAAGCTCAACGATGTGATGGGAGGCATCATCATTTCGTTCCCAGTGGATGAGAGGGACTGAGTGGTGGCCTGATCGTCCTGGTCTGAGATCTCTAAAGCCGTCGATTAGCCCTAGAAATGATCTTCATGATTCTTCATGGGAGGGTGAACTATGCTTTACAAGGGCATGTTAGGAATAGTGATCACCACCATTATCATCATAGCGTTGAGTTACCGGGGAGGGCTTTCAGGAGCCCAGGATTCCACTCAGACCGGTGCTCAGATGGGAATTCCTCCAGAGAGAGTAGCCGACATCGTGCATGCCCTGATCCAAGCTGATCGCACCTTCTATACGGTCCATGTCGTGGAGCGGTTGCAGCAAATGGGCGTCGTCGTGGCCTCGGAAAACTGGAAGACTGAAAAGACACTCCCGCTCCCGGTGCAATTCTTGGAGGAATCAGCCAAACTAGTTGCAAATACTCCAGCCAAGATTAGCTACCGATTAATGAGTCTCTGGCCGATCAACAAACGGAATGGACCCAAAACCGAGTTTGATCAAGCAGGACTGTGGGAGACCTCGCAGCATCCCGATCATCCATATACTGGAACGGTGATAAACGGACAGGATGTGTATTTTCAAGCCGTGTATGCAGACAAGGCGATCTCTCAGGCGTGCATCGGCTGCCACAACGCACACCCAGACAGTTCTAGGCGCAACTTTCAGATGAATGACGTCATGGGGGGCATTTTCATTTCTATACAAATAAAACACTAAAGATTGTATACCTGCATCAATGAAGAGACATCAAGTTCTAGCGGATGTCGGGCTGAAAGGGGTTTCCTGGCATTCGCTTCGTCATACTTTGCAGTCGACTCGCGATGAATGGGGTGGGGGATAGCACCCGTTGGGCGCTCTTGCGGCATAGCCGGAGCAGTATGGTGAAGCGGTATGCGCATTTAAGTCCGTCTTACTTGCAAGATGCGGTCAAAAAGGGTGCCGGGGCGGCACACAAGAGATGACCCGACCCGGCAGAAGTCCAAATGATACCGTGGCAGGAACTGTAAGCGTGGAGGCGAACAGAGAACAGCAGAGTCATTAGTCAGCGGCATAAATGGTGGCGGTGCCCCGGATTGAACGGGGGACCCGCGGCTTATGAGTCCGCTGCTCTACCAACTGAGCTACACCGCCACGTTCCGCAAACAGGCCGTGGACTATATCACGGTCGTACAGCCGGAGACAAACCATTCTGTTGCGCGGAGCGATCTCATTGTCGGTGGCACAAGCTGACGATACTGATGTCGGAATTTTAAAGAAATCGCTCTCGATACAGGATGCACCCATCACATTCCGGTAAAGTCCTTCTTGCTAGATGCCGATAAAGGACGGGGATGAATTCCGCATGGAAGCTGTCCGCTGCGGTCATGCTGACGAGTCGTATACTCACGGGGCATAGGGCACACATGAAAACCATTCTACTTGTTGACGATGATCCACGTATGGGCGAACGCCTTCGAACGCTGTTAAAGCCGCTCGAGTCGCAATGGAACATGGTCAGCGCGGGCAGTGGAAAGGACGCACTGGCGACGTTAGCGGCTCAACCGTGCGATGTGATCATGACGGACATGCGCATGCCAGGAAAAGATGGCATGCAGCTTCTCGAAGAAGTGAGGAAAGGGTATCCGCACATTGTGCGTGTCTTATTGACCGAACCGGCCGATCAGGATGGCATACTCAGATCAGTCGGGTCTGCGCATCAATGTTTGCCGAAAGCCAGCACTCTCGAAGTGTTCGAAACGACGGTTACGCGGGCATGCTCGATTCAACAACTGTTGACCAATGAGCTCCTGCTCAAACTGGTCTCCGGCATGCATTCGTTGCCGAGTCTTCCGACCTTGTACCGAGAGGTGATGGAGGAATTGCAGTCACCGGTCGCGTCGATCGATAAGATCGGGCAGATTATTTCGAAAGACCTCGGCATGCTCACCAAGATGTTGCAGGTCGTGAATTCGCCTTTTTATGGGCTGCCGAGGCGTATTTCCAGCGCCACGCAAGCGGTGGCCTTATTGGGGCTGGACACGATCAAGTCGTTGGTCTTGTCTATGAAAGTGTTTGCGCAATTCGAATCTTCTACGCAGACATTCTTTTCTTTAGATGTGCTGTGGAATCACGGCATGACCACAGGCCGGTATGCACGCACCATCGCCAAAGAGCAGCGTGCGGATACGCGCATTATCGAGGACGGCTTTACGGCGGGTTTATTGCACGATGTGGGATTATTGGTCTTTGCCACGAACGTGCCGGATCAGTACACTGAAACTCTCGCCGTCATGCAGAATGAAGGCCTCGCCGAATGGGATGCCGAACGTAAAGTGTTGGGAGCCACGCATGCTGAAGTGGGGGGCTATCTCTTGGGCATCTGGGGGTTGAGCGACGCGGTGGTGGAGGCCGTCGCATTCCACCATGATCCGGAGCGCTCGAACGGCCATACATTCAGTCCGCTGACCGCCGTGCACATCGCCAACGTGCTTGAAGAGCAAGAGCAGTCGGCAGGCATGGGCGGTGCTCCGGTCTTGCCTGACGCGGCTTACCTGACCACCTGTGGACTGACCCACGATATGTCCAAATGGGATACTCTCTGCCGCGGAGCATCCAGTCGCGCCGGCGCCCGGTGACCCCGTTCCGGCTCGCCGGGCTAGGTCTCGCCGTTCTGCTGTGTATGGGCTCAGCCTGTCGACCCTCGAATCTTTCCATGCCTTCCCTTGTCGAATCTCCCTCAATATCGCATCACCCAACCATTCAACTTCCCACGCCCACCGTTCTGTCCATTTTCGCGTTTGAAGATCGTACTCGAAAATCTGAACTGACCTGGTTACGAACCGGACTTCCAGATATGTTAGTCGCCGAACTCGCCGGTCATTCATCTCTGACGATTGTCCAACGGGAGCGAGTCGAAGAGATTATTCGTGAGCAAGCATTGCAGGTGTCCGGACGAGTGTCGGATCACTCGACGGTGAAGATCGGCCGATTGATGGGCGCCAATGTTGTGATGACCGGACGTTTGATCGTCGTCGATGCGCTGTTGCGGATCGATGCCCAATTCATTAGCGTCGAAGAGGGCACCGTGCTAGGCACAGTCGCAGCGGAAGGACCGGTACGGGACGGAGCGAATGTGGCGCGACTTCTCGTGGCCAAGACGCACGCCTTGCTGTTGGGTGGCCATGATGAATCGACGTCAACGGAGTCCGACAGTCTGCAGACCATACCATTGAATGCGGACAGTGAGCGGTTATCACGAAAGTCGAAATTGTTCGAAGCACTGGCGGAACTTGAGCGCGCACACCCTCTTGATTCAGGAAGGTCACACGTTCCAAGCAAGTGGGGGCCGACGCCTGGACGTCTTTCGCCGGACATTCGGCTGAATCCTGGTCCACTTCCGTCGGAAACTGAGGTTGCCGACCGGCTCGTCGAACGGTTGGCAATGGGGTTGGAAACGGAACTCGGTACGCCCGTGCACGACGAGTCCAATCGCAATGAGATAACACTAAGAGTGCCGGTGCGCATTCGATTCTCAAACACCGTGGTCGATGACCTGCTCAACTCGTTGCGGCGCACAGAAGGCATTTTGCTGCTGGATACAGAGAATCATGAGACGGAGATTCAGCTTGGCATACGCCCAGCCACGCGCGGTTCGTCGGGTTATGGACAGGTCTTGGCGCGTCGGTTTTATCTTCGCTTGCTATCTCGGGACGGCCGCACGATTGCCGTCTATTCCGATTTTTATCATTGGCGTGTGTCGAACTGGATTGATGTAGACGAGTCGACGATTCGGATCAGACAGGATCGCGTCATAGACGCCGAAGCCAGATTTGCAGGCCTGACTCCTGAACAGAGCGAAGCCATCGCTTCTGTGAGGATGACTCTCGATGGGGTGCCTCAAGAGCGCGCGATTGTCCGTGTCGATATTCAGACGGTTCTGGACCAGCCTTCGTCGAGCGGCACGGACACGGCAGGATCAGGCAGTCAGTTGTCACGCCACACGCGCGCGACTAAACTAGATGCTGCCTTATCGGCGAGTGTGGTCCCGCTTCGCCTTCTTATGGAAGGCGCCTGGTCTCCACCCATCTACGAGCGCCCATGGAGTTCCGGATATATCCCTACTAATGAACGGACCTCCGTGATCGCTGCTCTTCTTGATCCGGTACGCCGGCAGGTTCGTGAGGAGCCGCGGCTGGTGCGATCATCCGGAGAGAAGGACTTCGATCAAGCCGCGCTCGCCGCGATGAGAATAGGGTTAGAACTCTGGCTTTCCGCCCAAGGTTTTGACTCGCTCATCCGCGCCCATGCTGTGCCAGACGCCATGCATGAGTCGAATGAGGCGACGCCGTCTGCCATCAAGCTCCGCGCGCAGTTTCAGTTGCACAAAGACGTGCCCGGTCTCCATCTTCTCGCTCCTCCGTCACTTGATCCTAATTCACATCCCCCTTCGACCGACGTGCCATGACCTAACGACTGAGCTTTCTTCCGGAAGTCCCTTTCGGCTCAGAACTCCCTGATGCCTCATCCACCGACTTGGGGGTACATATCGTGAATATTCGCATACACTTTTTTGACGCAGTACGCTACAATCGGCCCCCGAACGGGACCGACATTCATTAGGATGTGATATGCGATAGGGGTTGTCAGCCATGGCGGGTCGATCCACTCTTTGGATATGACGTCAATTCGCTCCGACATCGCGCTCCACGTCACAAGGATTTCGAAGGCGACGTGTTGGGTGGCGATGCTTCTCGGGCTGTCCGTCTTGATCGGCTGGATTTCTCATGCGGCGGGCTTCCGCGGCCCGGTTCCTGAACTCCTGACCATGCATTTCAGCACCGCCCTGTCGCTGATCCTCTGCGGCGTGGCCGTGTTGTGCGTGCAAGACGACTGTCCACTTGCGCGCGCCTACCCGATCGCGATGACATGCGCCGCCGCCACGGCGATTATCGGATTCCTAACAGCCGCGCAATACGTATTCGATTGGCATCCGGGGTTGGTTCCCTCCCTGCTGAGGGACAGAGGAGTCGATGGTGCAAACATTCCTTCGACACAAATAGGATTGAACACCGCGTTGTGCCTGATGGCCTTTGGACTTGCTTTGCTGCTGGTTGATAATCGCCTCGTCGGCCCATATCCCGCACAGGTGCTCACCATGGCGGCGACCGTCGGAGCGTTCGCCGCCTTGATTGGACATGCGTACAGCATCGAATCGCTCTACGGGATCTCGACCTATATTCCTATGGCTCTGCACTCATCCATCGCGCTGATTCTTATGGGAGTGGGGATATTTTGTGCGCGGCCCGAACAAGGATGGATGGCCCTATTGATCAGTGATCGCATGGGGAGCAAGGTGGCTCGCCGCCTGCTGCCGGCGGCCATTCTGATACCGCTCGTGAATGGGTTGCTTGAACTGCGAGGGGAGCGCCTCGGTTTTTACGGCGCCGAATTCGGCGCGGCGCTGGTCAGCACATCGAACATCGTATTACTGGGCGCGTTGATTTGGTGGACCGCCACCTCACTGAATCGTGTCGATCAGCAACGCCAGGTCGCGGAGCGCAAACGCGATCTGTACCAACATATGTTCGTCCACTCCAAAGACGGGATCGTTGTCATGGATCACCAGGGACATTACATTGAACAGAATCCACAACATGAACAGTTGTTGGGCTACGCCTTTGACGATATGCGTGGCCGGACACCCGCTCTCATACTGGGCGAAAGCGAGTTCGGCCGGATTGCGGGGGAATTAGCACGGCAGGGAATGTATCGCGGCGAGGCCATGTGCCGGACCAAGTCAGGGAAAGAGCTGCCCTTCGATCTCTCCACCTTCTCGGTTCGAAGTGAAGACGGAGAGATCATCTGTTACGTCTGCATCAAACGCGATATCACCGATCGAAAACGATCGGAGCATAGCTTGAGAGAAGCGCACGACGACTTGGAGCGACGAGTCTTAGAACGCACCGCGGCGCTGATGGATACCAACGCGGCGTTGAAGATTGAAATCGGCGAGCGCAAACGAGCTGAGCAAGCCCTGCACGACATTTCGGTCTTTACACAATCCATTTTGGATTCACTGAATGTCCATATCGCCGTGGTCAATCAAGAGGGTGCGATCGTCGCGGTGAATGAAGCGTGGATGGACTTTGCACGAGCCCGCGGCGTATGGAGCGATCATGCCGAGATGGGTATGCAGTACGCCGACATTTGCCAAAAGCTGACGGGACAAGCTTCCGCGTTCGCGCAATCCGTGGCCGATAGTATTCATAAAATACTGGGAGGAGCCGCCGCCATCGAACCGTGTGAATACGAATATTTGTGCGAGGCCGGCACGGAGCAGCGATGGTTTTTAATGACGATTGTGCCGTACCGCGGCACGCATGCGGGAGCGGTCATCTCGCATTTCGACATTACCGCCCGCAAGCAGGCGGAAGAGGCGCTTCGAGAAAGCGAAACACGGTTTCGCGCGATTTTCAATCAAGCGTCCGTGGGGATTGCAGAGGTCCGTCCGGACGGCCGTTTTCTGTGGGTCAATTCAAAATTAAGCGATATCGTGAGGCGTCCGACGGACGTCTTATTGAACATGACGTTTCAAGAGCTGACCCATCCGGATGATCTGCCGGAAAATTTGTCGCTCTTGCAAGAGACATTAACAGGTGAACGTGACAGTTGCTCGATCGAAAAACGCTATCTCCGCCAGGACAAGACGGAAATTTGGTGCCGATTATCGGTCTCCCTCGTCCGGACTGCGACCGGAGCGCCGAAGCATTTTATCTCGGTCATTGAGGATGTGTCTGAACAGAAGCGCACAAGGGACGCGTTGCAGACGATTGCAGCGGCGACGGCAGGGGCAACGGAAGTAGACTTTTTCCGTTCTTTGGTGCCCCATCTGGCCGCGGCCATGCAGGCGAAATATGCATTCGTCGCGGAACTCATCGAAGGGGAACCGGCACGCGTGCATACGCTTGCGGTGTGGGCCGAACGCGATTATACGGAAAATTTATATTATGATCTAAAAGGCACTCCGTGCGAAAACATGATCGGCTGCCGAACCTGTTTCTACCCGCGCGGTGTGCAGAAGCAATTTCCCGCCGATACCATGCTCGCTGCGCTGAAAGTCGAAAGTTATTACGGCATGCCTTTATTCGATCGTGCGGGAACGGTATTAGGTCTGCTCGGCGTCATGCACGATCAGCCCTTGACTCTACTTCCGGGCATGGAACAGATGCTGGTCATTTTTGCCGCGCGCGCGGGGATGGAGCTGGAACGGAAGCGGACGCTCGAAGCATTGCGGTTCAGCGATCAAGCGTTGCGTCAACTCATCCAAGAACGCGAGCAACTCGCGCAGGATTTGCACGACGGCATCATTCAATCGATCTACGCCGCCGGCCTGGGGCTGGAAGAGGCGAGGCGGCTCGTCGAGGAAAAGTCGCCGGCATCGGTGACGCAAATCCAGACGGTTGTCGGCGACCTCAATAGCTTGATTGAAGACGTCAGAAACCATATCGTTCGTAAGCCGCGTGAAATTAAAAACGGCTCTCAACTTAAACTGGCCTTGGAACGACTGGTCCGTGTGTTGCGCACGTGCCCGACGATTGAAATCGTCGCGGCCATCGATCGTGCGGCAGCCGATCTCTTGTTGCCGGCTCAAGCGACGCATGTTTACTATATCGCCGCGGAAGCGCTGAGTAACGCGGTTCGGCATTCCCAGGCCCGCCATTGTATGATGGCGCTACGCGTCGTGCGGGGCGCGGTACGGCTGGAAGTCTCGGATAACGGCTGTGGTTTTGATCCGTCATTGTCCTATCACGAGGGGCACGGATTGAGGAACCTTTCGGGGCGGGCTACCAAACTCGGCACACGACTACGCGTCGTCTCTTCGACGGGAGGCGGAACACGCATGGTCATAGACTTACCAAAGGAGTTGAAAGGATGACACCGATAAAGCCCGATCGTATCCGCCTGCTGATTGTCGATGACCACAAAGTGGTGCGCCTGGGATTGATGACGATGTTCAGCCGGCATCGGGGGGTGCAGATCGTCGGCGACGTCGGGACGATGGAGGCGGCCATCGAGGAGTCGAAGCGCTTAAAGCCCGACGTCGTATTGATGGACGTACGGTTGCCAGACGGCAGCGGCATCGATGCCTGCCGAGAGATTCGCACGATGTGTCCCGAAACGCAGGTGCTGTTTTTGACCTCCTTTGCGGATGACGATGCCATGCTGGCCACCGTCCTGGCCGGCGCTGCCGGATTCTTGCTCAAGCAGGCCGATGAGCATGGCGTGATTCAAGCCGTGGAGACAGTCGCAAAAGGGCAATCGATTGTAGACCCCGCGGTCACGCACGCCTTGCTTCAGCGAATGCGGTCATTTTCTTCGCAGACCACCGCCAATCCCAGTGGAGCCCTCTCGCCACAAGAAGAATGCGTCATGACGTTAGTCGTACAGGGCAAGACGAACAAGGAAATCGGTCTTGACATGGGGCTGAGCGAGAAAACGGTCAAAAATTATCTCAGCAACATTTTCCAAAAAATGCAGGTCTCTCGCCGTTCTCAAGCCGCCGTCCTTTTCGAGCGCCAGCGTGTAGGACGCTAGGGCCGTTCGACCAAGCGCCTAGAGTCCAAATACGCGCGCCCCGGGCGCCGACCGGCACTTCTATTCGGCCTCAGTTCAGCGAAAATAGATCTGAGGTCAAGTCATGAAAATCCCGCTCCGCATTCTTCATGTGGATGATAATCCCATCGACGTGCGGCTGGCTCAAGCATTTCTGGCCGTCGCAGGGATCGAGTGCGATGTCGTGCGTGTCGATACCGCTCCCGCCCTAGAGGACGCGCTGCAGCAAGGTGGCTTCGACCTGGTTCTCTCCGACTTCGTGTTGCCCGCGTTTGACGGACTTCACGTGCTGGCTCTGGTGCAGCGCCTAAGTCCTAGCATGCCGATCATCGTCTTGTCGGGAATGATCAGCGACAAGGTAGCCAATCAGATGCTGACGTGCGGTGTGACGGCCTATGTGCCGAAGCATCGCCTTGCGGATCTGCCTCTTTCAATTCGGCGAGCCCTCGCAGATGGTCATGTCCCCGCACGTCAGGTGGTGTGAGATTCAGGTACGGCTGGGCTCCCAGCGCCAGACGTACGTTGTGAACAGTTTCGCTGCTTGCGCTCCGATTTCCGGGTGTGTGTGTCACAGACCCCATCTGAATGCCAACGATCTATTTGAATCCATGAGCCCAACATGGGTTGAGCCCCGCTTCTCACCCGAGGGAACTCCGTTATGAGAATCCCACTACGCGCCTTGCATTTAGAAGACAATCCGACGGATTCCGATTTAATCGAATCTCTCCTCGTCAAAGAAGGGATTCCGTGCCGCATTCAACGAGTGGCGACTCGCCTCGGGTTCGTGCAAGCGTTGGAGCAAGAACGGGTAGATTTAATTTTGAGCGATGTGTCGCTGCCGGCCTTCAATGGGATGGAGGCGCTGGCGATCGTGCGAGATAAATGTCCACAAATTCCGTTTATCTTCGTGACGGGGACGGTCGGGGAAGAACGCGCGATCGAGACGCTGAAGAGCGGGGCGCGGGACTATGTGTTGAAACAACGCATTTCGCGATTGGTCCCTTCGGTACGGCGCGCGTTGCGCGAGGCGGAGGAGCGCAATAAGCGGAAGCGCACGGAGGACATTTTACGGGAGCGGGAACAGCTCTTTCGTTTGATCATGGAAAATACGACGGATCTGATCGCCGTCTTGGATCTCAAGGGCCAGCGCGTATACAACAATCGGGCGTATCAAGAGTTGCTCGGCTCGCCGGAACCGTTGCGTGGGACGGATTCGTTCCGCGAGATTCACCCAGACGATCAAGCCGCCATTCGTTCGCTCTTTTTCGAAACGATTCGCACAGGTGTCGGGAAACGCGCGGAGTATCGTTTGGTGCTTCCCGATGGGCGGGTACGGCTGATTGAATCGCAGGGCAACGTCATCCGCGATGCCGGGGATGCCGTCATCAACGTGGTCGTCGTCTCCCGCGATATTACGGAACGCCGGCAATCAGAAGAAGCCTTGCGGCGCAGCGAGCATTGGCTTCGGACGATTCTAGACAGCGAGCCCGCCTGCGTCATGATTGTGGATCGCCATGGGTTGATCGAGGAAATCAATCCCGCGGGATTGGCGATGATCGGAGCGATGGCAGAGGGGGAGGCGATCGGTCGTCCGATTCTCTCATTTGTGCCGGCGGAAGAACACGAGACATTTTCTCTCAAACATGGCGAAGCCCTTTCCGGGAACGCCCAGACGTTTCAATGCCGCATCACGACGCTGCAGGGATCCGTGCGCTGGATCGAATCGTATGTCGTTCCGTTCGGCGACGAGCCTCGCGAGCTTCCCTCGGTTCTGATGGTGGCGAGAGACATCACCGATTCTAGAAAGATGGAGGCGCAGCTGCAACAAGCGTTGAAGATGGAAGCCGTCGGCCGATTGGCAGGTGGTGTTGCGCATGACTTCAACAATATGTTGACCGGCATTTCAGGCCACGGCGATCTGCTCCTCCGCCACCTCCCTCCCGACAGCCCGTTGCGTCGCCATGCCGAGGAAATCAAGCAATCCTGCAAGCGCTGTGCAGCTTTGACGAATCAATTGCTCACCTTCAGTCGCAACCAAGTGCTGCAACCACGGATGCTCGACATTGGTCAAGCCTTGCTCAAGATGGAGAATATGCTTCGTTCGTTGATCGGCGAGGATATCATCCTCCGGATTCAGTCGGAAGCCGCCTCGACGCATGTGCGTGTGGACCCTACGCAACTCGAACAAATCGTGTTGAATTTATCCATCAATGCCCGCGACGCCATGCCCAACGGCGGCATGCTGACCATCGATGCGATGACCGTAGTGTTGGATGAGGCGTCCGTCGCTCATCGCGGCATGCCGCCCGGCGTATACGTGCGATTGTGCGTGCAGGATACCGGCGTCGGGATGGATGAGCAGACAATGAGTCGGATTTTCGAGCCGTTCTTTACAACCAAAGAGCTCGGGAAGGGAACAGGGTTGGGACTTTCCACCGTTTACGGGATCGTTCAGCAAAGCGGCGGGAGTATCGAGGTCGATAGTGTCGTCGGTAAGGGGGCGACATTCATGCTCTTTTTTCCCACGTTGGATAACGCCGGAAAATTGTTGTCGGCTTCGAAAGCAGGCGACGTGCCGACCGAGATGCCCAAAACGATTTTACTCGTCGAAGACGATACCGCCGTGCGCGGCATCATTCATGAAGTGCTCTGTTTCAACGGCTATCGCGTGCTCGAAGCCACACATGGGGAGGACGCGCTCGCGCTGTCCACTCGTCATCAAGGCCCTATCGATCTCCTGCTGACGGATGTCGTTATGCCGCATCTCGGCGGGCGCCAGCTCGCTCAACAGCTTCACGCTCGGTATCCCCGCATGAAAGTGCTCTTCATGTCTGGCTATATGGATGACGCTGTGCTGCCTCAGATCCTGTCCCAGCAAGGCATGGCCTTTCTTCCCAAGCCCTTTGCCCCTGAAATACTGGAGCAGAAAATACGCGACATGCTCGATTCCGCCTGCTGACAACTGTTCATTTTTAGCCACGCCCAAGTAATGTCCTGCATCGGACTCTCACGCCGTTCTCCCGCTTCGTTCTAAAGAAATCAGGCCTCACTGCCGATACTTCCCTGTGGGATTCCATAGACACCTTAGGTGGAGCTGAGTGCCGACGCGCACGATATCAACCCTCACGATGCAGTCGGCCGGACGGCGATCCTCTCGCGAGAGATGGACGATTCTGCTCATGACCGTGGTCCTGATCGCGCTATGTGGATCTCTGGCCGCTATCGTTCATGACTCGGGAACGGATTTCACCCGCGTCTTCCAAATCCTCGTTCTCCTGCTATGTGGGAGCCTCATCGGTGCCCTGGTGTCCAACTACCTGCCGAAGAGTCTCGCATCTTCGTTGAGCGGTAGAGCCGGGACCGAGAGCGAATCCTTTTTGCGTAAGCAGCAGGCGGCTCTCTGGCGCCTCACCAAAAGTACGAATATCCATGGCGGCGTATTTGAGGAAGCCTTACGAGAAGCCACCGAGGCCGCTGCACACACCTTGGAAGTCGAACGGGTCAGCGTCTGGCTGTTCAACGAGAACAAAACCGCTCTTCAATGTTATGACCTCTTCGAGCGAAGCGCCAATCACCATTCGAAGGGAGTCGAGTTGGCCGCGTCCCAATACCCCGGATATTTTCAGGAACTCAATGCCGAGCGCGTCATTGCGGCGCATGATGCGCAGCACGACACACGGACCTCCGAATTCACCGCCGGCTATCTCATGCCTCTTAGCATCGCCTCCCTGTTGGATGCTCCCATTCAAAGCGGGGGTCGAATGGTGGGGGTCATCTGTCATGAACACGTCGGGACGATTCACGAGTGGACATTGGAGGAGCAACAATTTGCAAATTCCATGGCCAATCTGGTCTCCCTGGCGTTAGAGGCCACGGAGCGGTTACAAGCCGAGCTGGCTCTGCGGAAAAGCGAAGAACGTATCCGCAGCATCATCGATACGGCGCTCGATGCCGTCATCGGCATGGATGAACACGGACATATCCTCGATTGGAACCGACGCGCGGAAATCATTTTCGGTTGGACTCACGATGAAGCGGCCGGCAGGGATCTGGCGGAAATGATCATTCCCTTTCAAAACAGGGAAGCGCACCGTCGGGGACTCGCGCATTTCCTACGGACGGGTGAAGGGCCGGTGCTCAACAAACGGATTGAGATTACCGCCATTCGCCGCGATGGAACAGAATTTCCTATCGAACTTGCCATTAGCCCGTTGAAAACGAAGTCGGGCTATGAGTTCAACGCCTTTGTGCAAGACATCAGCGAGCGCAAGCAGGCCGAAGAGGAACTTCGCAACGCCAAAGAGTCGGCTGAAGCGGCCAATCGTGCGAAGTCCCAATTTCTCGCCAATATGAGCCACGAGATCAGAACACCGATGAACGGCGTGTTGGGCATGACCGATCTTATGTTGGCGACGACCTTGAACTCGAAGCAACGCCGGTTTGCCGAGACCGTGCGTCAATCAGGGCAAAACCTCCTGCGCATCGTGAACGAAATTCTAGATTTTGCCAAAGTGGAAGCCGGCAAGCTGGCGCTCGAACGGGCCGAATTCGACGTGTATGAAACAGTGGAAGAAGTGATCGATCTCGTGGCGGAGCGCGCGCAAGCCAAAGGCTTGACCTTGGCGTGCGAGATCGATCAGCGCGTTCCCGCTATTTTGAAAGGCGACCCAGGACGGCTGCGACAGATTCTGATCAACCTCATCGGCAATGCGATCAAGTTTACGGAGCGTGGAGAGGTGATCGTGCGGGTCAAGCTTGACGCGACGTCGGAGGCCCTCTCGGCTGCCGCTCAGGACAACGGCTGCTCATCAGAATCGCATCCCTCAGCTCCTCAGTGCCGCTTGCATTTATCCGTGACAGATACGGGCATCGGGATCTCGGCGAATGCCCAGCCGCACGTGTTCGAGCCGTTTGCGCAAGCCGATGGTTCCACAACGAGAAAGTATGGCGGTACGGGATTAGGCCTCGCGATTGTCAAGCAGTTGGTGGAGATGATGAATGGGACGGTCGCCGTTCAGAGCGTGGCCGACCAAGGCTCGACGTTTTCCTTCACAGCCCAATTCGAAGTCTGTGAGGGCATGACTTCCCCCACCAGCAGCCGCCGGTATGACATGGAAGGGTTACGGGTATTGGTCGTGGACAGCAATCCCACCACGCGGTCGATTCTGGAGCATCAACTGAACGCCTGGCGTATGCATCATGGCGCCGCCGAATCCGGCTCGGAGGCGCTCGCGTTCTTGCAGCACAAGACGGCACGCGGCACGCCGTACGATCTGGCGATTGTCGATTCGCAGTTGGCCGATATGGACGCCTTATCGTTCGCCCGAGAAATGCAACAGCGCACGGAATTGGTCGGCGTCCGCCTCATCATGCTGAGCGCCATCACGCGAACGGAAGATGCAGAGGCATTTCAGAAGGCAGGATTTCACGCTTGTCTCGCCAAACCGTTTCGACAATCCCGACTGTACGATTGTTTGGCGACCGTAATGGGCGGCACGCCTGAAGAACAAGCCGCGTTGCGTCATGTCGAGCCTCGTGAGGAGGACGTGCAAGCGCTCGCGGAAAGCCGGATCTTGCTGGCGGAGGATAATCCGGTCAATCAGGAAGTGGCCTTGGGCATGCTGGAGGCACTGGGGTGCCATGCGGATGTAGTCTCGAATGGACGAGACGCGCTCGAAGCGCTGGCGAGAAAAGCCTACGATGTGGTGCTGATGGATTGCCAGATGCCTGAGATGGATGGCTTTGAGGCGACGCGGTGCATTCGAAAACTGGAAACGGCCGGCCCACACACTGCAAACTCTCCGAATTTTACGCGCCATATCCCTATTGTTGCATTAACCGCTCACGCCATCACGGGTGATCGGGAACGCTGCCTTGGGGCCGGGATGGACGATTATTTATCCAAGCCGTTTGCTCAGGAGCAGTTGCGGACGACCTTATTGCGGTGGTGCACACCGCGCGCGCTGAACGAAATGACCGACCATGCTCCGATAAGTCACGACACGACCTCTTGTGAAAACGCAGGGAACGCGGTTTGTAAAAACGAATCGAACGGCTCATGTCTCAATGCGAATGGCGCAGGCAAGACTGCCGCCCAGTGTAAAGAGGATGACATGACGGATGGAATCTATGAAGAGGTTCCAAGCATTGACCCTCGCGCCTGGGACAGCATTCGATCTCTCCAACGTCCCGGCCAGCCCGACATGTTGTGCAAAGTCATCGATAAGTACCTAACTTCGAGCCGGCGATTGATCGATGCCATGCGCGAGGCGGTTCCTCAACGGGATGCGGAGGCCTTACACCACACGGCCCATAGTCTCAAGTCCAGTAGCGCCACGGTAGGAGCGCTCCGACTCGCCGCCCTATGCAAAGACATGGAAACTATGGGGCGTACCAACGCGTTGGAAGGGGTGTCCGCAGTCTGGCGGAAATTCCAGGCAGAATACAAATTGGTGCAGGACATCTTGAAGGACGAACTAAATCAGGTGAAGACGTGAACGTGAGCGACCGACCAAAAGAGTCTATGCCGCTGCGTGCCTTGCTCGTCGATGATGATCCGGTCCTGAGAATACTGGCCAGGGAGGCGCTCGAGCAAAGCGGTCTTCTTGTGGATGAGGCGGAAAATGGTGCGCAAGCCTTGTCGACGTACGAACAGACAAGGCCGGATATTATCCTGATGGATGTGATGATGCCCGTGATGGACGGGTTCGAAGCGTGCCGTCGGCTTCGCAGCTTGCCAGACGGAGATCGCACGCCGGTCATTATGGTCACCGGCCTGGAAGATTTCGATTCCATCACACGCGCCTATGAAGCCGGCGCCACTGATTTTGTCACAAAACCCGTAAATGCCGTCGTCCTCGGCCATCGCGTGCGGTATATGCTGCGCGCGAGCCGCGCGTCTGCGGAATTGCGGGAGGCCAAAGAGTCGGCGGAGGCGGCCAATCGCGCGAAGAGCGAGTTTCTCGCGAATATGAGTCACGAGATTCGTACGCCGATGAATTCGATTTTAGGCATGGCCGATCTGTTGGCCGAGACCGCGCTCAGCCCCGCGCAATGCGATTATCTGGACACTATTCGGCGGGCAGGTTCGGCCTTGCTGATTCTCATCAACGACATCTTGGATCTTTCCAAGGTGGAAGCCGGACAATTTACTCTGGAGGCCGTGCCCTTCAATATTCACGAGCTGCTCTCGACGTCGGTGGATCTGTTTCGGCAGCGTGCGCAAGACAAGGGCATCAAGATCGGATACCAAATCGGCGCCGACGTGCCGGCCACGCTCGTGGGGGATCCGCATCGAGTGCGACAGATTTTGATCAATCTGCTGGGGAACGCCGTGAAGTTTACCGACCAGGGAGAAATCGAGGTCCAGGTCAACTCGGAGAACACAACGGCGGACTCCCTGATCGCTCCCGGTTCGTCTGCGATGACGGCCGCCGATTGTGTGTTGCGATTGTCGGTACGCGATACCGGAATCGGGATCCCAGCCGACAAGCACGAGGTTATTTTTGAAAGTTTTGCCCAAGCTGATTCCTCAACGACGCGCAAATACGGGGGCAGCGGTCTCGGCTTAGCCATTGCGAAACGGCTGGCGAATCTCATGGGCGGCACAATGGGCATCGAGAGTCGGGTCAATCACGGAAGCACCTTCTTTTTTACGGCGCGGTTCGCGCTTCAAGTGCAGAAGACCATGGGGGACGATACGCTGCGGGCGATTGTGCAAGGTCTGCGGGTTGCGGTGCTGGACGAGGATGCGTCCAACTCGTCGGTCATACGCACGTGCCTGGCAGAGTGTGGCGTTGCGGTGACGGAACTGACTGCTGTGGAGACGGTCGTCGAAGAGATGACGCGCATTCAACGCGGGGATCGACCGTTTGATGTGGTCTTTCTGAGCGCGCGCGTCGGGGGTGCGGGCGGTTTCCAAATTGCTGAATCTTTATCTGCGGTGATGCAACGGCCGGGGCAGATTATCATGTTGCTACCGGCGAACGGTCGAAGCGGAGACATCACGCGCTGCCACGATCTCGGCCTTGGAGGATATCTCTTCAAGCCCGTTCAGCATAAAGATTTGCTTCATATTGTGCGCTCCGTGCTGGAGAAGACGTCGCTGCGGAAGGTTCCTTCCGGTGATTCGGCGGAGCCTTCCGATCTACAGCCGCCGTTGCGCATTTTGTTAGCGGAAGATTCTCTGGATAATCGAACGCTCATCCTAGCGTATTTGAAACGTACGCCGCATGTGATCGAGGTTGCTGAAAACGGCGCCTTGGCATTCGAAAAGTGTCAGACTCAATCATTCGATCTGGTCTTAATGGATGTGCAAATGCCGGTCATGGATGGCTACACCGCAACTAAGGCCATCAGAGAATGGGAACGTACGCGCGGCTGTCCTCCCTTGCCGATCATCGCCTTAACCGCCCATGCGCGCCAGGAGGATGTTGAGACAAGCAAGGCGGCGGGCTGTACGGCCCATCTCACCAAACCCATTAAAAAAACCACGTTGCTCTCCGCCGTGTCGGAGTATGCCAGACATGAGGTGCCACGATGAATATCGAGTGCGACCCGAGGCAGCCGATTCGTATTCGGGTCGATGCCGAGATTGCGGCGCTTGTGCCCGGGTTTCTTGAGAACCGTCGCAAGGATGTCACGTTAGTATTGCAAGCGGTCGATCAAGGGGATTTCGAAACCGCCCGTGTACTCGGCCATAGCATGAAAGGCTCCGGTGGAGGATACGGATTCGATGCCATCACGGACATCGGTCATGGGATCGAGGATGCGGCAAAGCAGCAGGATGCTCCTAGCATCCGCGCCTGTATCACTGCGTTGTCTGTATACCTCGCCCGGGTCGAGGTCGAGAGTGACGACACGCAGATCTAAAAAATGGCTTCACCCTTTGAAGGCACTCAGAGCTGTCATTCGGCCCTAATGATGTAAGGCCGAAAGTCTCTTCGCTCTCTTCGTCCAGCCCTACCTGTTTTTGGACAAGCACAGTAACATTGCTTATGGCGCGTCTTCTCCGGTTTCATCGGAACACATAAGGCATGGCCGAGCCACATATTGTAGTCGTCGACGATGACCATGGCGTTCGAGAAATCCTGCAGGAACTCTTGACGCAGGAGGGCTATCAGGTCACGGTGGCCGCCGATGGGCCGTCGGCTATTCAGACGGTGAAGGACACCGTCGTGCATCTGGTCATCGCCGATCTGCGGTTGCCGGGGATGGATGGCCTGCACGTATTGGAACAAGTCGGCCAACTGGATGCGAAGATCGTCGGCATCGTCATGACGGGCTATGGCACCATCGACTCGGCAGTCAAAGCCATGAAGGCCGGCGCATTCGATTTTATTACCAAGCCGTTCGATGCCGATGCTGTGTCGATTGTGGTCGGGAAGGCATTGGAATTCCAACGGCTCCGCCAAGAAAATGTATTGCTGCGAAAGACCGTTCGGGACCAGTACCGAACAGAACATTTGATCGGCGCCAGCGATTCCATGCGAGAGCTCTTGGAGTTTGTCGATAAAGTCGCCGATAGCGATAGCACCATCTTGATTCTCGGTGAAAGCGGCACCGGCAAGGAATTGATAGCCCGAACGATTCACTATAATAGTGACCGCCGAGACCAGCCCTTGGTTCCAGTCAACTGCGGTGCCATCCCGGAGAATCTTCTGGAGTCCGAATTGTTCGGCCATGAAAAAGGCGCCTTTACCGGAGCGTTGAACGCCCGTATGGGGCGATTTGAATTGGCCCATGGCGGAACGATTTTCTTAGATGAAGTCGGAGAGATGAGTTTGGCGCTCCAGGTGAAGCTCTTGCGCGTCCTTCAAGAACGCTGCTTCGAACGGGTAGGCGGGACGAAAACCATCGGGGTCGATGTACGTATTCTTGCCGCCACCAATCAGGATCTGGAAGTGGCCGTCCAGGAAAAGCGTTTCCGAAAGGATTTGTTTTACCGCTTGAACGTCATTCCCGTAACCATTCCTCCGCTTCGGGAACGTCGAAGCGATATTCCATTGCTCGTCGAGCATTTCATTGCACGGTTCAACGCCTTAAAGAATGCATCCGTTCGCAGCGTGCATCCGGACGCCCTGGAGTATGTGTTGCACTATCATTGGCCTGGGAATATCCGGGAGTTGGAAAATCTTATCGAACGATTGGTCGTGCTGAAAAAGAGCGGAACCATTGTGATGGGCGATCTGCCGGAGAAGGTGTTGCGGGCGATTCCCCAGCCCATCGCGCGTCTTGAGGAGCCTCTCAGTCTGAACGGAAGCGAGATCGATCTGGTCAAGGAACTTGAACGGCATGAAAACAGGCTCATCGTCGACGCGATGCGCCGTGCCAATGGTGTGACCAGCAAGGCCGCGCAGCTACTTCATGTGAATCGAACGACGCTCGTTGAAAAATTGAAGCGAAAAGGTTTAGATCCAAAGGTTCAAGGCGAACTCTATTCTTCCTAATCCACGCCGCTGTCCGTTCTTTCTCCTGCACGTCCCCGGCCCCCGTACTCGTCAAGGAATTGACTGACTCGCCATCCCGCAGTCGGATCATTGACACCCTCTTACGTCCACTATCAGAGCGCTGAACCACGCCTCGTGTAAAATCGCAGAGTTTTGTAACTTCAATGGATGACGGGCAAGGGCATAGGACTTGCTGTCCACTCTCGTCATGCGAAGACGTGTGTCCATGTCGGCGTGTCTTGTTCTCGTTCCGCTTTTCTTCATGTCTGCACAGGTGCAGGCGGACGAACTGCACGGATTTATCCTTCCCGATGACGGTCCCCGTTATACGAATGTCCCCGATGGCCCGGACAAGACGTTATTTCTCGAAGGGGTCACCGCGACCCAGCAGGAGCGCTATCGAGAGGCCGAGCACACGTTCACCGCTCTGCTGAAGAATTATCCATCCAGTCCGCTGATCATGGCCTCGCGCGCGTTTCTTGCGGATCTCATCGCGAAAAAGGGGACCGACCGACATAGACGACTGGCGATCGAGGCCTATAGCGTCTTAATCCGTGATGATCCGTCTTCAAGCAATACGGCGCGTGCACGCTGGCGCATGGGCGATCTCTATGCCCAAGGGCATTGGCTTGTCGAAGCGAAAGCGTTGTACGAACAAGTATTGGCTCAGGCTCCGAAGGAATCGGCCCGAGCGTTGGTCGGATTGGGATTGGTGCTGCTGGACAGCTCGCAATGGAAAGAGGCGCAGCATGCATTCGAGCAGGTGAGAACGCGCACCGACGACACCCGCCTGACGATGACGGCGTCTTTTGGATTGGCGGAATCTCTATATCGGCAACAACAATGGGAGCCTGCGCAGTCGGTGTACGAGTCGGGCATGCGGCAATGGCCGGCGGAAATCAATCTGCAACCACAGATGCTCATTTACCTTGCGGATGTCAAAAGCCATCTGAACAAGGAGCCGGAAGCCCGTGGGTTGCTGGAGAAATTCTATAATCTCTACCCCACCCGTCCCGAAGCCTCATCGGTGTTGATTCAGATCGGGGACAGTTGGCGGCAGGTCTCTCGAACGGATCGTGCGAAGACTCTCTACGCAGCCGTCATCCACCAGTATGTCGGCAGCCCGCAAGAGGCGATGGCGAGAATGCGGCTGGCCGAATTGGATAAAGAATCGCGCGCTCAAGAACCGAAGCCCGGGCCCCAATTGGGAATCGAAGCGCTGTTCGAAGGCCGCCGTTCGGCCGAATCCGACTCGCGTGAACAAGAGGTGATGTTCGAACAGACCGCCCAGACCTATGCCGGTACCAAATTGGGCAGCGAAGCGTTGTTTCACCTTGGCGAACATTTCGAATCACTGGATCGACGCCTTGAAGCGGTAGAGGTGTATCGAAGGCTGAGCGATCGAAAAGGGCAGGTGGCCGATGATCCTTGGCCGGCGACCGGCGGCGGTCGTGTGGTTCAGCTTTTGCGACCATGGATGGAATCGGCGCTCAACATGCATGACGATTTGACGGCGGTCAATCTGTTCTACCGTCACGGAGCATTCGGCGCGGAGCTCTATGCCGCGCAGCCCTTGCTGCTTCAGATCGCCGAAGCTCATTACCGCATGGGATTTTTTCCGCAGGCCGTCAAGCTCTATCACGCGCTGGTCAAGCCGTCGTCGCCGCCTGCTTTGCGAGAACGAGCGATGGTCGGACTCGGGCGCACCTATCTTGATCAACGGGATTTTCCGGCGGCCCGACGCGTGTTCGAGCGCTTTCTGTTGCAGTTTCCTGCGAGCCCCACCAAACCAACGGTCTTGGAAACCCTCGCCGAGACGCTTCAGCAGCAAGGAGACTGGAGTGGGGTCATGCGAATATGTCGGCTGTGGTTGCGCCATGAGGCCTCTCACCCCATGTCGGAACGGCAGCGTATACGCCTGCTTCTTGCCAGAGCACAAGCCGAGTCCCGCCAATCTCGCCAAGCGCTCGATACCCTTGCGCATGCGTTGCCGGTCAAAGGCGATAGTGTTCGCGGCGGATCGTTGCAATATGCGGATCAGTTGTACCTGGCGCAGGAGTACGATCGCGCCGCCGAACAGTATGCGCGGGCGATTCAAGGCTCCATGTCTTCTTCCGATGGCGAATGGGCGCGTTTACAATTGGCCAAGGTGCGCCGCACTCAGAAACGCTATGACGAGGCTCGCGCGTTGCTGCATGAAGTACAGTCGATAACGACGGACGATCTCGTCGCTCGTATTTCAGCCGCCCTGCTGGCGGATCTTCCTGAGACGAAAAAGAAGGCGGGAGGGTGATAATGGCACAAGGGCAAGCGAACGGTCAGAATTTCGATCTCCTGCAAGATGCGTTTCGCAGTTTCGATCATGCAGCGGGGACGTTGCAGGAAGCGTATCGGATGTTGATGGCCCGCGTCGAGCGCCTGGACCTGGAACTCGCGGCCAGCAATGAAGCGTTACGGGTCAATCTGAAAGACAATGAAGAAATCAAAGCGCATTTGACGGCCATTCTGGAATCTCTGACGACGGGCGTCATTGTTGCGGGTGTTGATGGCGTCATCATCCGCTGCAACCAGGCGGCGGAAACGCTGCTAGGCATCACGCGCGACCGTATGCTGGGGCATGTGCTCGCTCGATTTTTAAACGAACGCCACTTAGCGACCGGGTGCTATCCGATCGTGTCGCCGACAGGCGCGTTGTTGGCGCTGCTTCGAACGGTGTTGCGCGACGCCTCCGGCCAACCTACGGGTGACCTGGTGCTCCTGCAAGATATTTCCGATGTCCGCCGATTGGAAGAGCGTGTCCAGCGCCGGGACAGGCTGGCGGCCATGGGTGAAATGGTGGGGCGCATTGCCCATGAAATACGCAATCCCCTCGGCAGCGTGGAGTTATTTGCGTCCATGCTTCGAAAAGATCTGGCCCACGATCCCGCCAAGCGCCAATATGCCGAACACATTTCTGTGGCCGTCCAGGCGATGGATCGACTGTTGGCGAACCTGTTGACGTATACCAAGCCCGATTGCTCGCGGGCCGACCGCCATGCACTACGGCCCCTCCTGGAAGAAGTGTTGATGCTGGCCGCGCATGAAATCTCCAAACGCCAGATCGAGACTCAACTGGACATCGAACCGAATTCGAGTACCGTGTGGTGCGATGCCGGCCAATTAAAACAAGCTCTCTTGAACGTGTGCGTGAATGCGGCGCAGGCAATGCAGATCGGGGGTGTGCTGACGATTCGCGCCGGTCGAGAGGCTGTTAGTGCAGACGATCCGTCTCCGCTCAGGATTGCCGTGTCCGATACGGGTCCGGGCATCGATCCGGCACACGTCTCCCGCGTGTTCGATCCATTTTTTACGACGCGTGATGAAGGAACCGGACTGGGTTTGGCCATCGTCCACGCTATCGTTGAGGCGCACCAGGGCCGCGTCGAGATCGAAAGCCGCCTCGGTCACGGCAGCACCGTTACGATCGTATTGCCGGCCGAACACATTTTGGATTCGTCGTGCGCCTTATCTGCGCTCGCGGCGAAGGGCTGATTGAGAGATGAGGAGGGATCATGAACGCCGTCTTGTCCAACGGATCGCCTGACAGCACTGTCTCGGAAGCGCGCAGCGTGTTGGTCGTGGACGACGAGCCGTCGATGCGGCTGGCGCTGACCGAATCCCTTCGGCGGAACGGCTACGCCGTCGTCCAAGCGGCCAATGGGCAAGAAGCGATCGAACGGATTGCGACCTCGAAGCCTTGGCTGGTCTTGACCGATCTGAAGATGCCCCGCTCTGGCGGGCTTGAAGTCGTCAAAGAAGTGAAAAAGCGCTGTCCGAACACGCACGTCGTCGTAATGACGGCGTACGGGACGGTCGAAACCGCCGTTGAGGCGATGAAGTGCGGCGCCATCGATTATCTCTTGAAACCGTTTGCCACCGAACAACTCGAGCAGGTGCTCGTCCAGCTTGAGGCCGGCTCCTGCGAGGACACCGGCATGGAGACTGTACCGTCGTTCAGCCGGTCCATGCTGGGCGAAGACCCCGCGATGACGAGAGTGCTGGCCTTGGCGGAAGGTGTGGCGATGAGTCAAGCCACGGTCTTGGTTCAAGGAGAGAGCGGAACGGGCAAAGAGTTATTGGCACGCTTTATCCATAGCCGCAGTCCGCGAGGGCATCGGCCGTTCATCGCCGTCAATTGCGCCGCGCTGCCGGATGGGCTGCTCGAAAGCGAATTGTTCGGCCATGAGCGCGGTGCCTTTACCGGCGCGCTCGTGAGAAAACAAGGCAAGTTCGAAATGGCTCACCAGGGCACAATTTTGCTGGATGAGATCAGTGAAATGAATCTGGGGTTACAGGCGAAGCTGTTGCGGGTCTTGCAGGAACGTGAAGTGGATCGTATCGGCGGGCGGGAACCGATTCAGATCAACATTCGCGTGATCGCCACAACCAATCGGTCGCTCCGGCAGGAAGTCGAACAGGGACGGTTTCGCGAAGACCTCTACTATCGGCTGAATGTGTTCCCCATTACGCTTCCGCCGCTGCGCGAACGCGCCAGCGATATCCCGGTCTTGGCGCGCCACTTCGTACGTGCCACCGCAGTACGAAACGGACTGGCGGTCCCAAAAATTACTGAGGCTGCCCTGACCGTTCTTCTGGGACGCGCTTGGAAGGGGAATGTCCGAGAACTTGAAAATGCCGTCGAGCGGGCCGTCTTGCTCTCGGGCGGAGAGGCCATCGGTCCCGAGCATGTCATGGTGGACGAGTCGTCGCCGGCCGGCAGTCCGATACACTCGCTGTCCATGTCCTCGAATGTTGCCCCGGCCAGCGGATCGCTCTGGGAGATGGAACGGGATTTGATTATGCAGACATTGGAACGTGTGAAAGGCAACCGGACGCATGCCGCGAAAGCGCTGGGTATCAGCATTCGAACATTGCGGAATAAGTTGCGTGAATACCGGCAATTGGCCCATCCGCCGCCCATGCCGGCTTCGTCGCCAAAAGCCGGATGCTAGGTCCAACACGCGCCAGGCCGTGTCGAAACATGGTCGGCAAGATTTGCCGGATAGGCGGTTTATGCATGGAAGGGGAGGCGTGATCGATGACGATTTTCGATCGGACCATAGGGTTGTTGGAACGGGCTATGGATTTGAGGGGCACGCGCCAACGCATCATTGCCTCCAATGTCGCGAATGAAGAAACGCCGGGCTATCGGGCGAAAGAATTCCAATTTAAGGACGCCTTGTCACAAGCGGCGCATGGCGGCTCTGCCGTTCCCGTGCGGGTGACCCATCAGGGCCACATCATGCCTATGGGAGGAGTGCACGCTCGCGGACGAATTACGGAGGTGCCGGCGGCGGACCTTCCGCTCGATGCGAACTCGGTCAGCCTCGATACCGAAATGGCCAAACTTACGGACAACGCGATGCATTACAACACCGCGGCCACCGTGACCGCGATGCGGCTTCGGCAATTGCTCAGCGCGATTCGTGACGCGCGATAAGAAAGATATCGTTCCGATTGGATAGGAGGAGGGAAGCAGCATGGATATTACCGATAGCGTCGCGATATCGGTTTCGGCCTTGGATGCGCAACGGAGGCGGTTAAACGTCATCGCCAGCAATCTCGCCAATGCGCAATCGACGCACTCCCAGGAAGGCGGACCTTATCGACGGCGCGACGTCGTGTTTCAGTCGGCACCGGTTGCATCGCCGTTTCAGCGGGCGTTACGGGTGTCGTCGATGAGAATGGACGGGCCCAGTCTGGAAGGGGTGAAGGTGGCCAGGGTCGTGGCGGATCATAAACCCGGACAGGCTGTGTACGATCCCAAGCATCCGGATGCCGACGCCAAGGGATACGTGATCATGCCGAACGTGAATGTCATGGAAGAAATGGTCAATATGATTTCGGCATCGCGGGCGTACGAAGCCAATGTACAGGCCATCGGCGCGACTCGCGCGATGTGGAGTCACGCGTTGGAGATCGGTCGATCATAGGAGTGCTGCCATGGATGATATGACTATCAAGTCTGCGGGACTCTCGGGTATAGGCGATCTCGCGGGCGCCGCTTCGACGGTAGGAGCGGGCGGACATTCGGGCGGATCGTTTCTAGGGTCGCTGAAAGATGCGATCGCCCAGGTCAACGAAGTCCAGCTCGACGCCAGTCAGGCCGTCGATAAGTTTGTCACCGGCGAAAGCGAGAATGTGCACCAGATGATGATGGCGCTGCAAAAAGCCGATGTCTCCTTTCAATTGATGATGCAGATACGCAATAAGCTGGTGTCGGCCTACGAAGACATTCAGCGGATGCAAATGTGATCGTCGGCGCATCAGGACATCGAGCCGCCGGTCCGAATGACATTGAAGAGCCGCAACCTTCACATCCAGGTATAGCGCACCCATGCTGACAAAATTCTCGAGTCTCCCGATCGGCAAGCGTTTGGGCATTCTCATCGCGCTGGCGGCCGGAATCGCCGGACTGGTCGCCGCGACCATGTGGACACAACAGCCGGAGATGCAGGTGCTCTTCGCGAATCTCGCGCCGGAGGATGCCGGAGCCATTGTTGAAAAATTAAAAGAAGGCAAAGTGCCCTACGAAGTGGGCTTGGGCGGCACGTCCCTGCTCGTGCCGAGCGCACAGGTTCACGACCTGCGCTTACAACTGGCGGGCCAAGGCCTCCCGCACGGGGGCGGCGTGGGCTTCGAAATTTTCGATCGGTCGTCGCTGGGCATGTCCGAGTTCGTTCAGAAATTGAACTACCGACGCGCGCTCCAAGGCGAACTCGCCAGGACGATCGCGCAAATGCCCGATGTGGCCCGTGCGCGCGTGCACCTCGCCGTGCCGGAGCGGCGATTATTCGCCACCGATCACGATCGACCACGCGCCTCCGTGGTCCTCTCCCTGCGCGGCAGCAATCCTCTCAGCCGGACGCAGATCCAGGGCATCGTCCATTTGGTGGCCAGCAGCGTGGAAGGGTTGCAAACACGGGACGTGACGGTCGTGGACGGCAACGGCCGATTAATGTCCGACGGTGGCGGGGGTGGCGACGGGTCAAGTCGTCTGACCGGCTCGCAACTCGATTATCAGCGCACGCTCGAGAAGGATATCGAAACACGCATTCAAACCATGTTGGAGCGGATTGTCGGCAATAATAAGGCAGTGGTGCGTGTCTCCAGCGTTCTTGACCTGCGCCAAGTGGAGATGACCGAGGAGCGGTACGATCCGAACGGACAGGTTGCGAGAAGCGAGCAGCGGACACAGGAGAAGGCCAACGGCACGAACGGCGTGTCTGGCGGGGTTCCCGGTGTGGCGTCGAATGTGCCGCCGGGCACGCCGCAGGAGCCGTCCCAAACGAGCAGCACCAACACGGCGAACAAGAATGAAGTCATCAATTACGAGATCAGCCGGACCGTTGCCAAAATTATCGAGCCGACCGGGACGATCAAACAGTTGTCGGTGGCGGTGCTGGTCGACGGCAATTATGAGGCAGCCAAAGACGGCTCACAGGCGAACAGCGCAGAAGCGCGCAAATATGTGCCGCGCACCGAAACCGAAATGAAACAAATCGAAGAAATCGTCAAGAAGGCGATGGGATATTCGGCCGATCGACAGGATCAAGTCGAAGTCGTCAATGTCCAGTTTGGGCTCGATGCCGACGTCTCCGCTGCCTCCGGCGGGACCTCGGCTGAAGAGACTCTCAGTCCGCTGAAGACCTATGCGCCCTACATCCGATACGGGGTTGGCGCCGTCCTGTTTCTTCTCATCCTCTTGTTCGTCGTGCGGCCGCTGGTTGCCGTCTTGACCGCTCCCGCCCCCAGCGCATCACCTGCGCCAAGGCTGTCCGGTGCCACGGCCAACGTCCTATCACAGGGAGAGTCCGATGCGGCGGCCGCGCTACAGCAGACGAAGGTGCTCGATATGGCTCGAAGCGATCCCGAATCGACCGCTTTGGTTGTGAAACAGTGGCTCAAGTCTGCAACCTAATTGTGATAGGCCATGCCGACTAAGTTAAGCGGAGAGGAAAAAGCGGCGATTCTGCTCCGTGCGATCGGTGAAGACGCGGCGGCAGAAGTCATGCGGCACCTCGAGCCGAGAGATATTCGAAAAGTCGGCGTGTACATGGCGGAATTATCCAACATCACTAAAGAGCAGGAGACGGAGGTGATGCAGGAATTTACGACGGCCGCCGGACAAGGGACGATCGGATTTGAGGGCAAGGAATACATCAAAACCATTTTAAGTAAGGCGTTGGGCAATGAGAAAGCCGCGCACATCATGGAATCCTTCACGTCGGCCAGCTATCCCGGCTTAGAGACATTGAAGTGGCTCGAACCGCGCCTGGTTGCGCAAATGATCAAGATCGAACACCCACAGACCGTGGCGGTGGTCTTGGCGCATTTAGACCCGGAGCAGGCCGGGCAGGTTTTGGGGGCGCTGCCCGATCATTTAAAGCCCGATGTGTCCCAGCGCTTGGCCACGATGGAAGAAGTACAGCCCGACATCTTGCAGCATCTTAGCGACTCGTTGCAGGAATCATTAAAAGGAAGCGGGGGACCACGGGCGATGACGATCGGCGGCGCCAAAATGATGGCGGAAATTATGACACGGCTGGACAAGACGACAGAGGCCACCATTATGACGAAACTGACGGAGCGTGATGCCGCCTTAGCGGAGACGATCCGTTCGCTGATGTTCGTCTTTGACGATCTGGTGAAGCTCGACGATCGTGCCATGCAGGAACTGCTGAAAGAGGTCAGCAAGGAAGAATTGCCGGTGGCGCTCAAAGCTGCGGCTCCGGAGGTGGTGGAGAAAGTCCTCAAGAACATGTCGAGCCGCGCGGCCACGATGTTTAAAGAAGACATGGAAGCCCGCGGTCCGGTGAAGTTAAGCGAGGCCGAAAAAGCTCAACAAAATATCCTGAAGATCTGCCGAAAGCTGGAAGAAGAAGGGCGCATCGAAATCGGCGGCGGCGGGGAGGAAATGGTGTGAGCCGTCTGGAGGCAGCCATGTCCGCCTCGGCGGGTTCATCGCCAGGGCACGCCGATCATGCGTCGGAATGGCTCGGTGTATCCTCGACCCCTCGTCCGCATCTTATGATCGTGGAGGACGATGCGACGATCCGCGCGCTTTTGATCGAGATCGTGAAGACGGAAGGATTTGAAGTCACCGCCGTTCCTTGCGCGGGTGACGCGCTCGAAGCACTCAAACAGAATCCCGCGAGCATTCTTCTCACCGATTTTAGATTGCCCGACATGGACGGACTTTCGTTGCTCGAGCAGGTGATGCAAGCCGATGCGAGGACAATCGGCGTCGTGATGACCGGCTTTGGAACCATCGATCTGGCGGTCAAAGCGATGCGGCTCGGTGCGTTGGACATTCTCGTCAAGCCGTTCGAACCCGATCAAGTCACGTTGCTTCTCAAACGTATTGTCGAAATACAGCGGCTGCGGCATGAAAATGGATTACTCAAGCAGGCGGTCTTGCGCGGCGCCGGCGTGCGTTTTCAAAGTTTTCAGATGGAAGATATGGAAGCCGCGTCTTATCGCGCCGGAGAAGCTCACTGTGGAGGCGGAGCGGCTGCCGACATGGCGGAATATCAGCGTGGACTCATCGACGGGGAACGGAAAGCTCGGGAAAGCGCGGCCGTGCTTCATGATCGTATCCATGCGGTCTTGACGGCGGCGGTGAAACAATTCGAACAGAACGCCAGGGAGGTCGTCAAGAATGCGGAAGAGCAGATTCCCGACCTCGCGTTGGCGATCGCGTCGAAAATTGTCAAAGTCTGCGTCGACGAAAAACGCGATTTGGTGGTAAGCCACGTGCGCGAGGCGCTGACACGCGTACGGGAGAGCCGAGAAGTTTTGATCCGTATCCATCCGGACGATCTTCCATGCGTCGAGGCGATCCGCGACACGCTCCTGCCCCTGTTCGAAGGACCGGTCGTCTTGAAACTGGAAGGAGACGCGGGCGTCGGGCGCGGCGGATGCCGGGTGGAGACCCCGACACGATTTATCGATGCAACCATCGACGCCCAGATGGCCCGTCTTGAAGCGGCATTGAAGCGCGAACCATGAAAAGATTTGAAGCGCTCGAGAACGTCGATTCCTTGGCCGTGTATGGCCGTGTCGCCCAGGCGGTCGGCACCGTCATCGAGGGGTATGGTCCGGTGACCTCCATCGGCGAGATGGGGGAGGTCATACGGGAGGACGGCGAGGGCCGTGTGCTGGCCGAGGTTGTGGGCTTTCGTGGCGAGCGGCTGTTGCTGATGCCGCTGGGAGAAATGCGAGGCATCGGACCGACCAGCCGTCTGGTGATGACGGGCCGTCAAGCGTCGGTGCCGGTCGGCACGGGCCTGCTGGGCCGCGTGCTGGATGGGTTAGGCACACCGATCGATGGGAGAGGACCGATCCAGGCCGATCTGCAATATCCCTTGTATGCCGATCCTATCAACCCCTTGCGTCGTCGCCGGATCAACCAGCCGTTTGATGTCGGCGTACGCGCCATCAACGGCTTGCTGACGTGCGGCGTCGGCCAAAAAGTTGGGATCTTTGCCGGATCGGGCGTCGGCAAGAGTATTCTGCTCGGGATGATCAGCCGCAATACGGTGGCCGACGTGAAAGTGATCGCGCTGATCGGCGAGCGCGGCCGCGAGGTACAAGAATTTCTGGAGCGCGATCTGACCCCTGAAGCGCGTGCGCAATCCGTGGTCGTCGCGGCGACTTCCGACCAGCCTCCGTTGGTTCGCATCCGCGGCGCCTTTGTCGCGACGGCCATTGCGGAATATTTTCGCGACTGTGGAAAGAACGTGTTGCTGCTTATGGATTCTTTGACGCGGTTCGCTCATGGCCAGCGGGAAGTCGGACTCGCGATCGGTGAGCCGCCGACGACGAAAGGCTATACCCCCTCCGTGTTCGCTTTGCTGCCGAAGCTCCTCGAGCGGGTCGGTACGTGCGATGGAACGGGAGCCATCAGCGGCGTGTACACCATTCTTGTGGAGGGCGACGATCTATCCGATCCGATTGCGGATTCGGCCCGCGCGATTTTGGATGGGCATATCGTACTGTCCCGCGATCTGGTCGCACGGCATCATTTCCCGGCGATCGATATTCTGCAGAGCACCAGCCGGGTAATGAAGGACATTACGACCCCTCGGCACCGGGCGGCGGCTCGGGCCGTCATCGAATCGCTGTCGACATACCAACGCGCCGAGGATGTCATTACCCTCGGGGCCTATAAATCGGGAACCAACGCGAAGGTGGATCGCGCTATAAAAAGCATCGATGGCATCAATGCCTATCTGCAGCAAGAACCGTCGGAGGCGGCGCCCCTGGCGGTCTCAATCGATGCCCTGGTCAAAGTCGCGGAGATGCCGGCATGAATCTATCGGCGCTCAGGCACTACCGCCGCCAGCTTGAAGATATTCTACGCGTAGAGGTCTCGGTGCTGGAACGAGCCTTGGAAGCGTCGGTCGTGCAATGCCGCGAGCGTCAACAATCGGCCGATCTTGCAGGCGAACACTATCAACGTGCGTTGTGTCAGGGGCTCACACCCAACGAGTTGTTTGAGCGCTCTCTTGAAATCGAGGGTCTGGGTGACGCAGTCCAGCAAGCCCTCGCTTCCGTGGACGTCGCCCGACGACGCTGGGAGGAGAAACGATCCGAGGCCATCGAGGCGGCTCGTGAACGCAAGACCCTAGATCTGCTGGAGCAACGTCGCATGCGCCTGCGCATGGTGCGATTCAGACGGTTGGAACAACAGGCGCTCGATGAAGCCGCGCAGACACGCTTCCTACGAACGCTTCGCGCAGGGGTCGCTCGTGATGAATAGACCGGCAACACGCGTCCTGGCGTGCATCGCGCTCGCATTGCTGTTGACCGTGGGACAGGCGGCGGCGGCGGTAACAGCAACAGGCGCTGCGCCCACACCACCGGCTGCTCCACCGGCGAAGGAGGCTCCTCCGGAACCGGATGAGGACCACGAGCCGGAGCGTTTCCAGGATAATCCACTTCGTCCGCAGGGACCCGCCATCGATATGCCTCAGGAAATCGTGGACATGCTGAAACAGCGGCAACTGGTCATCGAGCGGCGTGAAGAGGCGCTCAAGGTGGAGGAGACCCGCCTGTCGGCGTTAAAAAAGGATCTTGAGGATATTCTCGCTCGACAACAACAACTCGCGAAAAATGCGCAGGCCGCCGCTACAAAAAACGGTAAGCCTAAGCCGGGTGATGCGGCGGCGACCGCGGTGGATCAGGTGGTCAAGATGTACGAAACCATGCCTCCGGAAGAGGCGGCGGCTCGCCTCGAGAAGTTGCCGCCCGCGATGGCCTTGCAGGTGCTTCGGTCTTTAAAAGGCAAGACGGCGGGAACTATCCTCGCGTCCGTTAAGCCGGACAAAGCCGCGAAACTCACGGAACAATTCCTTGCTCGACCGGTAAATTCCAAGCCGGTTCGCTGATCGACGACGCCTCCGCTCATCCTCTTTTGCCGGTTGGCCCGGCAACATTTACCAATCGTTTTCCAGCTATTTGTTTTCCTGCTCAGAAGACTTTGATTTTGCGTTCACGCCCCTCGTCGGCAGGTTGGCATAAGACTTGAGTTGCTCCAGGCGTTACGCGGAGAAGACAATGGATGTGTCCACAATTAAGACGGTTCCGGAAAAGAGCGAGGCGACGTCTGACGGCCGTACGACAGAACGCCAAACCGATGCCGCATTTTTACAATTGCTGGCAACCCTCGGTTTGAGCCCGCAGCCTATTCCGCAAGTGGATTCCAATGCTCTTGGTGATGGCGGAGGCGCACAGGCCGACGCGACAGCCATTGAACAGAGCGTTCTTGCACTGCTGCAACAATCGACAATCCCCACGATCCAGTCCGACGCCTTGGGTAGTTTATCTACGCAAGACCTACAGACGAACGGCGGGAAGATTGACCTAGAGGCGATGGTCAAGGGCTTTCTCGCTGAACATTCAGTTGCGCCGCAGAGCGGGGCGGCCGTTACCGATCAAGGTACGCAGGGTCAAGCCAGCGCTCAGGCCAACCCCGCTGACGCGACTTCAATACACGTTCGCTCGGCGGATGCCGAGATCGCAGCCCTAGACGGTCAGTCGTCCTCGGTTGCAAGCGCGATCTCGGTGCAGAAGGAGTCTGCATTTGCCGTCACAATGACTGAAAAACAAGGCCGCGAGCGTCTCCTTCACGATCGGCTCAATCCGGATCGCGCCGCGCTGTTATCCGGCAATGCGCCATCACAACATCAGCCCCCAAACGTCGTCACACAATTGCCGAATCCACAGGACGCACAAGGAAGAGATGCATCGCAAGGCGAGCATTCCATGACATGGAACGCTGCAATGGAGTTCCAGGACTTGTCGGGAACCGAGAAAGAAAAGCATGCGGACTCGGCGGAACGTCCGTCCTGGAAGGGGGATTTGCACCAATCCGCAGCAGGGATAGATAAAACGTTGCTTGCACCTGCCGTGCTGCCCGTGAGTCCTCCGTCCGAGCCGTTACCGGTTCGATCCGTGTCCGCCCTGGCTCCCCCTCAGAACATACCGGCGGTCGCTCCGGAATCCCTGTTACCTCCTTCAGTTCGATTTGAAGTGCATCCGGACGACATGGGACGCGTGCGGGTCCATCTGTCGGTGATCGATCATACGGTGTACACCAATGTGATGACAGAGCGAGTGGAGGCACACGATTTTCTCGTCAGAAATTCCGAACGATTCGAGGCCGGTTTGGCGACGCATGGGTTGGATGTCGGGCGATTTCAAGTGGACGTGCAAACCCAGGGTCGGGAGCATCATCGCGATGGATCCGCTTGGTCGCGCGGAGAAGGGCCGCGCCATGCCGATGAGCCCTCGCGATCTTTAGACAATGAGTGGCAGCCTCAGCAGCGCCCACTCATGGAGTGGGACCATCGAATGGTGAATCTGTTCGCATAGTAACGAGTCACGACCAACAAGGAGCGAGTTATGTCAACAATTGCAGATGTACTGGCGGCAAGCAATACGACTCCCCCTGCTTCATCCACGACTTCAACCGCCCCTTCAACCGGAGAAATCGGCAAGGATGATTTTTTAAAGTTGTTGGTAGCGCAATTACAGAATCAAGATCCACTTAAACCCACGGACAATGATGCGTTTATCATGGAGTCGGCGGCATTCAGTCAAGTACAGCAATTGACTGATTTGGTCTCGCTGACGAAGCAACTGGTCGACAAACAGAATGCGGCGCCGGCGACATCCATGCCTCCGACCACGACGGTCTAGATAGCATCACAAGTACATGCGCCTGACGACTCGACACAAAGGAGACGCACAATGGGAATTTTGACATCGATGTTCACCGCCGTCAGTGGATTGAGCACTTATGGCAATGCGCTCGGCGTGATCGGGAATAACATTGCGAATGTGGGGACGGTCGGCTTCAAAGGCAGTCGCTCGTCGTTTGCTGAACTGGTTTCTTCCAGTCTGTCCAGTTCGCAACAAGTAGGCCTCGGCGTGCGCGTGGCAAGCGTCGATGGGAATTTCTCGCAGGGCTCCCTCAATACGACCGGTAATACGCTCGACCTGGCGGTCAACGGAGATGGGTTCTTTCAATTGCAAAATAGCGCCGGGGCGAATTTTTATTCGCGGGCCGGGCAATTCCAACTCGATAAACTGGGAGAAGTCGTCGATCCCACCGGCCATCTGCTGCAGGGATATCAGGCGACTTCGAGCGGCGTTGTAACAGGCGCGATCGGCACTATCGTGCTGACCACCTCCAATAGTGCGCCACAAGCGACAAGCACGGAGACGGTCCATGCCAATCTGGATGCGGCTGCCACCGCGCCAACCGCCACGTTCGCCGTGTCGGACCCCACCTCCTATAATTTTTCATCGAACCAGACGATCTATGATTCACTCGGAAGTCCCCACGACCTGACCTTTTACTACGTCAAGTCATCGACGGCCAATACTTGGAATCTCTATCGCCAAGTCGATGGAGGAGCGGCGACGGCGGCGACGAATCTGGTCTTCACCTCCGCGGGCGCGCTGTCGACCGGAGGAAGCCAGGCCCTGTCACTAACGATTGCCGGCGGAGCGACCACTCCGCAGACGGTGACGGTGGATTTCACCAAGATGACGCAATATGGATCAGCATCCGCTCTCTTGGATCAAAGCCAAAATGGCTATGCATCCGGCTCACTCCAACGGGTCAGTGTGGATTCCCAAGGCAACGTGGTGGCGCAATTTACGAACGGCCAGACGCGCATCCTGGCGCAAGTCGTGTTGAGTCGGTTCGTGAATCCGCAAGGCTTGGTGCGGAGCGGTGACAATCTGTTCATCCAGTCGAATGATTCCGGATCGCCAATTATAGGCGCTCCCGGCGGCAACGGATTAGGGACGATCGTGGCCGGCGCGCTCGAACAGTCGAACGTGGATTTGGGTAAAGAATTCGTCGATATGATCGTGAACCAGCGCGCCTTCCAAGCAAACTCCAAGGCCATCACGACCAGCGACGAAATGCTGCAGGATCTCGTCAATCTGAAACGATAGACCCCTGGGATTGGGAGCTAACCCTCTTAGTCGGGCCGGCAGGCTTCACCTGCCGGCCCTTTTCTTTTGGTGTCACCATCACTACCTGCACTCGGCCTTCCATGGTTTCCGTCACGATTCTGACGCCGTCAATAAAGCAACGGTCGTGCTCCAAAATTCTTTGCTTTGCCCAAGTAAATTAGTCCGGTTTTGCATGGAGTTATCATCTCCATCTACGGGAATGTCAGTGGCATATGCATTGCACAAACACCATCGACTCTTAACCATTTCACAGGTGATGCATGGCAGAAGCGGCCGCGACAGCAGATGATGAAGAGAAGCCGGTTGTCCGTTCAGCCGGTCTTCCTGTCAAACTCGTGATTCTTATTGCGGGAGGCACACTGGTCCTCGGACTGATCGGGACGTTCGCCTATTTCAAATTCAGCGGTCATAAGGAGGAGGCTTCCGCCGAGGCGGCTCCGCACGGCAAAGAGGAAACGTCCAAAGAACATGGGAACGTCGGCGTCCCGGGCGCCATGTTCGATCTCGACCCCTTTATCGTCAACCTGTCCGATGTTCCGGAATCGCGCTACCTCAAGCTCACCGTCAAGTTAGAACTGGACCGTCCGGATATTGCTGCTGAGTTGAGTGCTCGCATACCGCAAGTCCGCGATACGATCCTGATTCTCTTGTCGAGTAAAGACACGGCTGGCTTGAGAAACCCCCAGGGGAAATTTCAGCTTCGGGACGAGCTGACGCAACGCGTGAATGCTCTCTTGCCGAAGAGCGGGGTCCGCTCCGCATATTTCACCGAATTTGTCGTGCAGTGACTATGATCGCATGATCGCGGTGATCGCTATGACGCGCGTATCGACCGCGCTGCGACCGTCTCGGCAATCTGCGCCATTCGAGGAATTCCATGGCTGAAAATATCCTATCGCAAGAAGAAGTGGATGCGCTTCTTCGCGGGGTGGTCGCCGGCGAAGTCGATACCGAGCCGAAAGAAGAAGAACCCGGGGGCACTAAGGCGTTCGATTTGGGGTCGCAAGAGCGGATCATTCGCGGCCGCATGCCGACGTTCGACATGATCAACGATCGGTTCAGCCGTCTGCAATCCGTGTCGTGGTCGGCGGCGCTTCGCAAGCAGGTCGACGTCAGCATCGTCTCGACACAGATCATCAAGTTCGGAGACTTCCTCAAAAAGATTCCCATTCCCTCGTCGCTGAGCGTGTTTCATCTCAATCCGCTGCGTGGGCACGGATTGATCACCATGAATGCGGTCCTGGTGTATCTCCTGGTCGATCATTTCTTCGGCGGAAACTGCCAGACGCACGTCAAGCCGGAAGGACGGGATTTCACGTCGATTCAACAACGCATCATCAAAACGATCATTGACCAAGCGCTGATCGATCTGGAGAAGGCCTGGCAGGCGGTCCTCCCTGTGAAGGTTCAGTACCTGCGCTCAGAAAGCAATCCTCAGTTCGCCATGATCGTGTCGATTCCGGAAATCGTCATGACGGTCCTATTGCGGGTGGATGTCGGTGAATCGGGTCACGACCTGTTTGTCGTGTACCCCTATGCCACCATCGAGCCGATTAAGGAAAAGCTCTATGCCGGCTTCTTCGCCGATCACATGGAACAGGATGTCGGATGGGGCAACCGTTTCCGTGACAGTCTGCAAGAGTGCCCGATCAACATGTCGGTGCAGCTCGGCACATCGACCATTCGAGTGAAGGACCTGCTGAACTTTCGTCCCGGCGACGTGCTGGTCCTCGATCAGAGTCCGGGCGATCCCATGCCGGCGTCGGTCGAAGGCCTTCCCAAGTTTCAAGGACATGCCGGCGTCGTCAAAGGCAATCGCGCGTATCGCATCGCAAACGTCCTGTCGACCACCTAATCGCGGCAGGAAGGAGAACGTCTATGGCAGAGACAGCAGAACCACATACGACAGACGCCGGTGGCGGTATCGGGGCCGATGCGGCCGCCACGTTTCCACCGCTCGAAACAAAAGCCGGCGAAACGTCGATCAAGAATCTGGATTTTATTCTCGACATTCCGATGCAGGTGTCCGTGCAACTGGGATCGACCAAGATGTTGATCCGCGATCTGCTGCAACTTGGACAAGGATCGGTGGTAGAGCTGGAAAAGCTGGCGGGAGAGCCGCTGGAGGTCTTGGTCAACCATCGGCTTGTCGCCCGCGGCGAAGTGGTCGTGGTCAACGAGAAGTTCGGAATTCGATTGACCGACGTGGTCAGCGCCGTCGAGCGGATACAGCATCTGACGTAACCGCATCCATGCTCGGCTTCCGGCGTTTTTGAGTCACAGAATCCGCTCTCAGAGTAGGAACACCATGGATTTTTGGGATAGCGCCCTTCGTATGCTGTCGGCTCTTGCCGTCGTCCTCGCACTGATGATGGTCGTCGTCGCAATCGCACGCCGGATGATGGGCCATCGGGTACTCGTTCGTCCAGAGGCGCCATTGGTTCGAGTGCTCAGCACCGGCTACTTGGGCCCGCGCAAAACCATATCGGTCGTGTCCGTTGCGGGCGATTTACTGATCGTCGGCGTCACGGCGACGGACCTGATCCCGTTAGGTCGAGTTCGCAATACGGAGTCTGTGCAGCGTCTTGTCCCTCCGGCGTCCGTCTGCGCCGTGGCACGACCGATTGAAACCGGGGGATGGATGCCTTGATGCTCAACCGCCTCCTGCTGATCACAACCTTTGTCATCGGTGCCGTCTTGCTGGTCAGTCCCTATGCATGGGCGGAAGGCGCCTCGATCACGGTCGATCTCGGGAGCGGAACCCGTGGACAGACCGCGGTCGTCATCCAGATTCTGGCGCTGCTCACGGTCCTCTCTCTCGCTCCGGCGCTCTTCATCATGGTGACGTCATTCACGCGTATCGTGATCGTGTTGTCGTTTCTTCGACAGGCGTTAGGGACTCAAGCGGTGCCGCCCAATCAGGTGCTCATCAGCTTGGCCTTATTTCTGACGCTCTTTGTCATGGCGCCGGTCGGACAAGTAGTCTACGCAGACGCCATCCAGCCTGTCATGAATGAACAGATTACGTTCGAACAAGCCTGGATCAAGGGCAGCGCTCCGATCCGGGCGTTTATGCTCCGTCAGATCCGAGAAAAGGACTTGGAACTGTTCGTCGATTTGGCCAAATTGGGGAAACCATCATCGCCCGCCGATTTGCCGATTCACGTCGTGATTCCCGCATTTATTCTGAGCGAATTGCGCATCGCTTTTCAGATCGGGTTTCTCATCTATATTCCGTTTCTGATCGTGGATATGGTCGTCGCCAGCGTGCTGATGTCCATGGGCATGATGCTATTGCCCCCGGTGGTGATCTCACTACCGTTCAAACTGATTCTGTTTGTCTTGGCGGATGGCTGGTATCTGGTCGTCGGATCGATGGTCAAAAGTTTTCACTGAGCAGAATGTTTATTCGCTTGGACCTGGCTGACGACTTTTTTGAACATTCTGCATAGGAAGGTCAACCATGGATGCGAAACGCTACGACTGTGGGTCGTCCATTCAACATTCAACATCCAACATTCAACATTCGAGTTTCGCATGACCCCGGATACCGTGATGGAAATTGGACGACGCGCGATCGAGACGATGCTCATTGTGTCGGGGCCGATGCTGGCACTGAGTCTGGTTATCGGGCTGGTCGTCAGCGCCTTTCAAGCGATGACGCAGATTCATGAAGCCACGTTGAGTTTCGTGCCGAAACTGATCGCCATATTCGTGGCGACGCTCTTGTTTTTCCCTTGGATGATGGGAAGCCTCGTCAGTTTCATGACGAATTTGCTCACGAGCATTCCCGATTACGCCCATTAAGCATGAGCGGAGCCATGGGACATACGTTGCAGATCGCATTGCCGCAGTTTCAGGCCTTCATGATCATTCTGCTGCGGGTCGGCGGGATATTGGCGGCATGGCCGATCCTCGGCACCGCTATTATTCCGCTCCAGATCAAGACCGGCTTGGTGCTCATGCTGGCGCTCGTGCTGTTTCCCATCATTCATCTTCCTCCCTTGCCGGCCGATCCTTTCAAGATGGGTGCGGGCATGGCAAGTGAATTTCTTGTCGGCATGGTCCTCGGCATGGCGGTTCGGTTCGTATTTGCGGGGGTCGAATTGGCAGGCGAGCTCATCGGGAGTCAAATGGGACTGAGCATCATTCAATTGTTCGATCCGTTGATGGCCCACCAAACTCCGGTGATCAGCCAGTTCCAAACCGTACTAGCCTCACTGATCTTCTTGGCCCTCAACATCCATCTGGTTGTGGTGCGAGTGATCGCCGAGAGCTTTCAGTTGATTCCACCCTTCGGCGCGCACCTCTCGATGGCGCTCCTAGATGAAGTGCTGCGCCTCTCGCAAGGCCTGTTTGTTCTAGCGGTGAAATTGTCGGCCCCCGTCCTGGCCGTGGTCCTGTTGGTGAATCTGGGATTGGCGATCATGGGGCGGAGCGTGTCCCAGCTCAATGTATTCGTCACGAGTTTTCCGCTGACGATCGCCGCCGGCTTATTCGTGATGGGTGCCGCTCTTCCGTACGGCGGCGACTTGTTGGAATTGGAGTATGGACGACTATACGACACGGTCTCCGATCTCATGAGGCTCTTAGGACATGGCTGAGCAACACGACAATCGTACCGAACAGGCGAGTGCACGGCGGAAAGAGGATGCCAGACGCCGCGGTCAGGTCGCGGTCAGCCGGGATGTGCCGAGCGCCGCTATGCTGTTCGGCGCCGTGGCGCTCCTCTACCTCTTGTCGGAAACCGCGATCGTTCGGCTCGTGAATGTAATGCGTGAATGGTTCGTTCGCGGCACCGATCCGGAGACGTTCCGGGTCCTCGACCTCGATCGCGTGCACGATCTCATTTATTTGTTCGGTTGGGAGACGTTGGGACTAGCCCTGCCGTTCGCAGTCGGGGTTGGGGCGGCCAGTATCGCCGCCTATCTGGTCCAGACCGGCGCCCTGTGGGCGAGCGACGGCTTGACGGTGGATGGATCGAAGATCAGCCCCATCGCCGGAATGGCCCGGCTGTTCTCCTTTCGGTCCACCGGCGAATTGATCAAAGCGATTCTCAAGTTGAGCGTGATTGCGGGCGCAGCGGTCATCGCGGTGCGGCGGGATGTGAGCCGACTCCCCGAACTGGTCCAACAGGATTTGCCGGGCATGCTGCAAATGACGGGCGCGCTGGCCTTTCGCTTGACGATGCTGATCGCCTTTGCCATCGGGTTGATCGCGCTCGCTGATTACGCCTATCAGCGCTTTGAATGGGAACGCAGTCTGCGGATGAGCCGGCAAGAAGTGAAACAAGAGCATCGCGATGCGGAAGGTGACCCGGTCTTGAAATCGCGTGTCCGCAGCTTGCAGAAGCAAATGACGCGGCATCGCATGATGGCGGAGGTCATGACGGCGGATGTCGTGGTGACGAATCCAACCCACTTGGCTGTAGCCTTGCGGTATGACCAGCAGCGCATGTCGGCGCCGATCGTCGTTGCGAAAGGGGCTGGATTCGTCGCCGAACGCATCAGAGAAGTGGCGCGCGAGCATGGCGTCATGGTCGTCGAGAATAAAGTGGTCGCACGGACGTTGTATCAATTGGTCGAGATCGGCCGCGAGGTGCCGGAAGAGCTCTATCGCGCCGTGGCGGAAATCCTGGCCCTCGTGTTCCGCGCCCGCGGGACGCAGCCTCTCTAGGAGAAAGGTTTCTGAGTGGCAACTAAACGCCGTCGTCCGGAAGTCATCTCGGCGCCCGAGGCGCTGTCGGCCGTATCGACGAATATGTTGCGGCACCCGGACATCATCATGTCTCTAGCGGTGGTCGGGGTCTTGATGATCATGCTCCTGCCGCTCCCGCGATTTGCGCTGGACGTCTTGCTGGCGTTCAACATTACGCTCGCGATCATTGTGTTACTGGTCGGCATGCAGGTGCGCAAGCCGCTGGAGTTTTCCGTCTTCCCATCTGTTCTCTTGATGGTGACCTTGTTCCGGCTCTCGTTGAACATTGCCTCGACGCGCCTGATCCTGCTGCACGGGAACGAAGGGCCCGCGGCCGCGGGCGAAGTGATTCGTGCGTTTGGGAATTTTGTCGTCGGCGGAAGTTATACCGTCGGACTGGTCGTCTTCGTCATTCTCGTCGTCATTAACTTTGTGGTGGTGACGAAAGGCGCCGGGCGTATCGCGGAAGTTGCCGCCCGGTTCACCTTGGATGCGATGCCCGGGAAACAAATGAGCATCGACGCGGATCTGAACGCCGGGCTTATTAACGAAGCCGACGCCCGCCGTCGTCGGAAAGAAGTGTCGGAGGAAGCGGATTTTTACGGCGCCATGGACGGTGCGAGCAAGTTCGTGCGGGGCGACGCCATCGCGGCGGTCATTATCATTCTGGTGAATATTGTCGGCGGCCTATTGATCGGTATCATGCAGCAAGGCATGAGCCTCGCCTCCGCCGCACAGAACTATACGCTTCTGACGGTGGGAGAAGGTCTGGTCGCGCAAGTACCGGCGCTCATCATCTCGACCGCAGCCGGTATTGTCGTGACTCGTGCGGCGTCCGATGGGAATTTAGGGCATGAAGTCGCCAGTCAGATCTTCGTCTCGCCCAAAGTGTTGGGGACCGCGTCCGCCATTCTACTGGGACTGGGCGTGGTGCCGGGCCTCCCGCATTTTGCCTTCTTACTCCTGGGTGGTGTCACAGCTTGGCTGGCCTATGAGCTCAATCAGCAAGCCCAACAGCCCACCGTGGAGGTTCAGGAAGCTGCGGCCAAGCCGGTCGAGCAGGCGCCGTCGGTCATCCCGCTCGATCTTATGGAAGTGCAGGTCGGCTATGGATTAATCGGTCTGGTCGACGGAGAACGCGGCGGCGCGCTTTTGGACCGAATTAAAGGCCTGCGTCGTCAAATCGCTTCGGAAATGGGATTCGTCGTTCCACCGATTCATATTCGTGACAATCTGCAACTGCGGCCGAACGAGTATGCGGTGGTGTTGAAAGGCGTCGAATTGGTCCGTGGAGAAGTGCTGCCCGGCCACGTCCTGGCGATCGATCCGGGAACGGCGCGCAAAGGCGTGGTGCAGGGTATTGCGACCAAGGAGCCGGCGTTCGGATTGCCGGCGCTCTGGATTCCGGAGGCCGGACGAGAGCAGGCTCAAATGGGCGGGTATACGGTGGTCGACGGCAGCTCGGCGATTGCGACGCATCTGTCAGAAATCATCAAACGCCATGCCTATGAGTTAGTGGGTCGTCAAGAGGTGCAATCCCTGCTCGATGAATTGGGTAAGGCGCATCCGAAGTTGGTGGAGGAACTCGTCCCGACGCTGCTTCCCCTGGGCACCGTCGTCAGAATTTTGTCGAACCTGCTCAAGGAAGGCGTGCCGATTCGCGATCTCAGAACGATTTTAGAAGCCATTGCCGACCATGCGAGTGTCAATAAAGACGCCGAGATCCTGACCGAAGCGGCTCGGCAGTCGTTAGCACGAACGATTACCAAGCAGTACGTGTCGGCCGACGGCATGCTCCCGGTCATCAGCCTCGACCCGCGGCTCGACCGCGCCCTGGTGGAACAGGTGACGGCGAATCAAGGCAACTATTGGTCCGTCGACGCCACCGTGTCGCATCGCTTGATCGGCGCCTTGAAACAAGCGGCGGAACGCGTCGCATTACGCGGGCATCAACCGATCATTCTCTGTTCGCCGGTCTTGCGCCGGCACATTCGCCGATTGACGGATCGTGTCCTTGCGACGGTGCCCGTGCTGGCTCCCACTGAAATCGATGGGATGGCCACCATTAAGGCTGCGGAAACCGTTCGGATCGGTGACGAGGCCGCATAAATGGAGACGGTATGAATATCAAGACCTATCGGGCCGCGACCATGCAAGAGGCGCTGCGGACGATCAAAGCCGAGTTGGGCTCCGACGCGGTGATTCTGTCGACGAAGCAGCATCCTTCGGCGAATGGGCGGCTGGGAAGCAAAATGGTCGAGGTGACCGCCGCGATCGATGTCGAGGCCACCCGCCTTCGTGCATCACAGCCGACACCGTTAGCCGTACGGCCTGCCATGTCGATCAATCGTCCTCTCGACAGCGAAGGATCCACTCCATTCGGTGACATGTTGCGCGCCTCGCTCCAGGCGGAGGTCGCTCCGGTTGGCACTGCCCGCGCCATGAAGGCACCTGAAGTGAAGACGAATGGACGAGACCACGAATTGAACGAACTGCATGCCGAGCTGAATCGTATCCGGGAAATGTTGGCGGCGCGCGACGGCACGGGCACGCCGGCACCGGTCGTCTCCAAGCTGATGCCGTATTATGAACGGTTGACGGAGTGCGGACTGGACGGAAAAACGGCCCGCTCACTTCTGTCTGAAGTACAAGAGCACATGCCTTCACTCGGATCGGATTCTCTCATCGGAAACGCCTTACGACACAGTATCGAAGCGCGTGTCAAAACGAGCGGACCGTTGCTGGAAGGGGCAGACGGTAAGAAGACGGTCATTTTGGTAGGGCCCACGGGGGTGGGAAAAACCACGACGATCGCCAAACTTGCGGCCCACTATCGACAGCATCAGCGGCGGTCGGTCGCGCTCGTGACGCTCGATACGTACCGTGTGGCGGCTGTCGAGCAACTGCGCATGTATGCGGACTTGATCAACATCCCGATGGATGTGGCCCTGACGCGGGGCGACGCCGTTCGGCGAATTTCCAAACGCCATGATACGGAACTTATTTTGGTCGACACGGCGGGACGGAGTCCTGGAGACAAGGTTGGCATGACGGAGGTGCGCGATATTCTGTCGCTGAACCATCGCGTGGAAGTCCACCTCGTCTTGTCCGCGACCACTCGGGAGCGGGATCTCATGCAGCATCTGAAACACTATCGGGGCGTGCCGTTCGACCGCATTCTGCTCACGAAATTGGACGAAACGTGCGGCGTGGGCGGCGCGTTCGATCTGATGGAAAAGTCCGGTGTGCCGTTGTCGTATTTCAGTATGGGGCAGCGAGTGCCCGAAGATCTCGAAGTCGCGACGCCAGAGCGACTGGCAGCGCTTCTGCTTGCGGACCCCGGTCGCATGATGCAGGAGCAGGTTCGAATCGGCATGACGGCTTAGGACTCACAGGAGACTTGCATGGATCAGGCAATGACCTTACGACAGTCGCCGCAGAGTGACCCCTCGGTACCTACGAAGGGTGTGCCGGTGATCGCTGTGACCAGCGGCAAGGGTGGAGTGGGGAAAACGAATGTCGTGGTGAATCTCGCCGTGTCGTTGGCCCGCCGCGGGAAACGCGTGTTGGTGCTCGATGCCGACTTGGGCCTGGGCAATCTCGATGTGCTGTTGGGGCTTATTCCACAATTTACATTGGAACATGTCCTATCCGGTGAGAAGCGCTTGTCGGAAATAGCGGTCAGGGGACCGGAAGGGATTCGTATTCTTCCTGCCAGCTCGGGGGTGCAGGATCTGACGCATCTGACGCCTCCGCAACAACTGCTCTTGCAGCAAGAATTGGATCAACTCGCCGGATCGATTGATCTCTTATTGATCGACACGGGGGCCGGGATTTCTACCAACGTTTTGTTTTTTGCTTCGGCGGCACACGAAATTCTCGTCGTCGCTTCACCCGAACCCACGTCCATTACGGACGCGTATGCATTGATGAAGGTGCTCTCGCACCGTTACGACGAAACCCACTTTCGGCTGCTGGTCAATATGGCGAGAAATCAGCGCGAGGGGCTAGAAGTCTTTCGAAAGATCGGTCTGGTGGCCGATCGGTTTTTAAATATTTCGATCGACTACATTGGGTTCATTCCCGACGATGATTATGTGCCGCTCTCAGTCTGCCGGCAGCGGCCGGTCGTTGATCTCTATCCGCAGGCGCCAGCGAGCCAGGAGTTTCAACGATTGGCCAGGCTGGTCGAACAATGGCCAGCCACGCGAGCGCCGAAAGGCGGCGTGCAGTTTCTATGGCAACGGTCGGTCATATCATGAGGACAGGCCAGGGGCGGATTCAGGAGGAGCGCGCAATGAATCAGACGGTTGGTGTGAAGGCTGAGAACGTCAAATTGCGGGAGGCCGATCGGGAGCGAGTGATCCGCGAATTCGCCCCCGTGATTAAGGCCATTGCGCATCGTTTGGCGTTCCGGCTCCCGGCTCATTTAGACGCCGACGACTTGATCTCCGTCGGCATCATCGGATTGATGGACGCGATGACGCGCTACGATCCCACGCGGGAAGCAAAGTTTAAAACCTACGCCGAGTTTCGGATTCGGGGTGCGATGCTCGATGAAATGCGATCGATGGATTGGATTCCACGCTCGGTTCACGAACGCGTCTCGACGTTTGAAAAGACCAATTCGGACCTACTCAGCAAGCTCGGTCGCCCGCCGACAGACGAGGAATTGGCGCGCGCCATGAATCTGTCCGTCAGCGAATTGTCCGAATATCTCTCGCGCGCGCAGGGGGCGGTGCTGATCAGTCTGGACGATCTTGGCGTGCAGGAAACCGACGGACGAAAAATTCTACGCCTGCTGGTCGACAGCAATCACCCGGACCCGCTGGCCATTGTCGTGACCGAACATCGGCGCGCTCAGCTGTCCAAGGCCATTGATCGATTGCCCAAGAAAGAGCGATTGGTCCTGATCCTGTACTATTGCGAAGAGCTCACGATGAAAGAAATCGGCCGGGTGCTCAACGTGACCGAGTCGCGCGTATGCCAACTGCATACGAAGGCGATTCTTTCATTGAAGTCCATGCTGCATGAAACCGACTAGCGATGGGTAAATTCTGCCTCTCGTGAAGAAGCTGCCTGTCGCGTAACGGATCTGTCCAAAAATGGCAGCCTAAATGGAACACGCACTGTTGATGTCACAGGAGTTTTTTGAGGATCGTGAAATGGCAATGAATGGCACTTGGGTTGCTAACCATATCTGTGGGCATTTTGTTGTGAGGCGATTGCGATGAATAGAGGGATCTATCCTATCCTGTCGGGCGCGTTGGCGCAGGAGCGCCAGATGCAAGTGTTTTCCAATAACGTGGCCAATGTGAATACGGCGGGATTCAAACAGGACGAATCAATGTTTCGTTCGCTAGTCGCACGTTCGATGGGACAAGTAGCCCCGACGGGAGCCGAGGAACGGGTCTTCGTGACGGCGCAAGGACTGAAGACGGTGTTGGATAACGGGCGGTTCCGAAAGACCGGCAATCCCTATGATCTGGCAATTCGAGGCTCGGGGTTTTTTGAAGTCAAAACCGCACAAGGGCTGCGCTATACGCGCAACGGCGTGTTTCATTTGGATGGCCAGCGCCGATTGGTGACGGAAATGGGCGATCCCGTCATGGGGCAGCGCGGTCCCATCAAGCTGGAGGAAGGTCCGGTCGAAGTCAGTCCAGCCGGCGCTATTCAAGTCAATGGACAAGAGGCCGCCAAGATCAAGGTCGTCGAGTTTCCGGACAATCGCCCCCCGCAAAAAAGCGAGAACGGCCTCTTCTCCGGCGACAGGCCGAAGCCGTCGAAAGATGCGGTGGTCGAGGTAGGATATGTGGAAGAGTCGAATGTGAACGCCTTGACTGAGATGGTCAAGTTGATTCAAGGCATGCGCATGTATGAGTCGGCCCAAAAATTGATTCAGGCCTTCGATCATATGACCGAGCTGGCCGTGCAGGATGTGGGGAAGGTGACCTAGTTCTAAGGCGTTCGTTGAGTGAATCTGCGGGCGCATCACGTGGGTGTCAGAGGAGGATCGTATGATTCGAGCGATGTGGACGGCGGCGACGGGAATGACTGCGCAGCAGCTCAATGTCGATACGATCGCCCATAATCTTGCCAACGTCAATACGAATGCATTTAAGCGCAGCCGCGCGGAGTTTGCCGATCTGCTCTATCAGATCCAACGCATGCCCGGCACGAGCGCGTCGAACGTGGGCGTGTTTCCAGTCGGCGTGCAGGTCGGGGCAGGCGTGCGGCCCGTCACGGTGGCAAAGGAATGGGTGCAGGGGAATCTCCGCCAGACAGGTAATGAGCTGGATGTGGCGATCGACGGACCGGGATTTTTCCAGGTCGCACGACCGGACGGCACGATCATGTATACCCGCGTCGGGTCGTTTAAAAAAGATAACGTCGGCAATCTCGTAACCGGGGATGGCGATACGCTGAATCCGGTCATCACCATTCCCTCAGGCGCGTTGAGCCTTTCGATCGGCCAAGACGGAACCGTCTCGGTCCTCTTGCCCGGTGTGACGCAAGCGTCGCAGGTCGGCCAAATACAGCTGACGCGCTTTGACAACCCGTCCGGCTTAGTGTCGGTAGGCAACAATCTCTTTTTGGACAGCTTTGCATCGGGACCGCCGACCCAGGGTACACCTGGATTTTCTACGGGCTTCGGTGTGATTCAACAAAGTTTTCTGGAAAGCTCGAATGTGAACCTGGCGGAAGAGATGGTCAATATGATTATCGCGCAGCGGAGCTACGAGATCAATTCCAAGGCAATTCAGGCTGCGGATGAAATGATGCAGATGGCGAACAATCTGCGGCGGTAATGAATAGGAGCAGATCATGAATCGAATAAGCCTGTGGAGTTTCACCGCCGTGTTTCTGCTGATGACCGTTGCGGTTCAAGCACATCCGTCCGCCAAACCGTCCGCGCGAATTCGCAGTCAACAAGTCACTCCGGACCAGATCCAACAGGCCCTTCTTGAGTACATTCGTTCTCATAAAGAAGAGGCCATCGCGGACGTCCAAGTGCAGCTCCTCGAACCGGAGGAGACGATTACGGTGCCGTGGGGAGCACTCAGGATGCGCGTGGCCCCCAGCGGATCGGCCGAGGAATATGGTAGACGGCAATTCGATGTGACACTGTCCGTGAATGGATCGGCCGTGCGCACGGCCAGCGCGTCGGCCGACGTGACTGCGCTTATAGACGTCGCGGTTCCCACACGATCGATTAGGCCGGATGAGACCATTGAGGCGGAAGACGTCACGTTAGCTCGCACCCCCATGGCGGTCCTCGGCCGGCAGTATGCGACAAACCTCGATGAGGTGATCGGAAAGCGCGCGATCCGATCGTTGGCCGTCCAATCGCCCATCAGCAAGTCGGCGCTGGCGCAACCCTATCTGGTTCGCAAGGGGGATCGGGTCACTATCGAAGCCAAGCGAAAAGGACTGTCGATTCAAACGATCGGGATCATGAAAGCGGTGGGGCAGGCCGGACAGATGGTGACGGTGACCAATCAAGATTCAGGAAAAGACCTTCGAGCGAAGGTGGTGGGTCCTGGTGTCGTGAGAGTGGAATTCTAATCGTTGTGTGCCGCTCTTGGAATGGATCCGTGGGACATCCTGCTCACATTGTGATCAACGTCATCATCTCACTCGTGGGTCTCCTGCTGTGCCTTGGCTGTGCGACACCGCCCAGCAGTAAACTTGTGATTCCGGCTATCCCGCCACCAAAAACCGTCGGATCCCTCTGGCAAGAGGAAAACGGGCGTGCCTATCTCTATGAAGATTTGCGTGCGATGCGGGTGGGCGACATTATCACGATCAACATTCAAGAACAGCAGAAAGGCTCCAAGAGCGCCGATACGACTGCTCAGCGGGAATCGACGCTGACCAACAGCATCAATGGGGGAGCGACCGGCACGTTCGGAATTCCAGGTGTTCGGCTGGGCGCGGGTCTACAACGCACACTGGGGGTCGATGCCAGCGCAAATAATAAATTTACCGGCAAGGGAGCGACGAATCGCGCCGATACGTTGACCGGTACGGTCTCGGCGATGGTGACGGAAGTACTGCCGAACGGGGACCTGCGCGTGGAAGGGCGGCGCGAAGTGGTGGTCAATAGCGAAAAGCAGTTGATGACATTGAGCGGTATCGTGCGCCGCGTGGATGTGGATACGAGAAATACCGTGGTGTCGACGGCAATTGCCGAAGCAAAAATCGAATACTCCGGTCTTGGCGTGGTGGATGATGTGCAGCGGCCTGGTTGGCTGGTTCGAATCTTGGATTGGGTCTACCCGTTTTGACTATGACTTGTATGCACACATTCTTGATGGCTGGGAGCCGCTAATGGCATATCTGCGATACATCGCATTGGCGTGTGGCATCTTCTTCCTCTGCCAAAGTGTGGCGGACGCCGCGCGCATTAAAGACGTCGCGATGATCGAAGGGGTTCGTGAAAACCAACTGATCGGCTACGGTCTGGTCGTGGGCCTGGACCGTACCGGCGACCAGGTCATCGGAGGTCAGTTTACGATTCAAGCCATGATGTCCATGTTGAACAAGATGGGCATCAATCTGGTCATCAGCCCCATCCAGTTGCTGACAAGAAATATCGCCTCGGTCATGGTCACGGCGAAGCTCCCGCCCTTTGCGAAGCCCGGCATGCCTCTGGATGTGATTGTGTCTTCAATGGCGAATGCGAAAAGCTTGCAAGGGGGGACCCTCTTGTTGACACCGTTGAAGGCGCCCAATCAGCAAGTCTATGCCGTGGCGCAAGGGCCGATCTCGATCGGCGGATTTTTGGGCGGCACGGGCGGCGCCGGCGGCAGTACCGTGACGAAAAATCACCAGGCGGCGGGAGTCGTACCAGGCGGAGCTCTCGTCGAAAAAGAATTGGCCGTGAATATCGAAGCTTGGGAATCCGTGAACGTCATGTTGCGCCAGGCGGATTTTACGACAGCCTTGCGGGTCAGTGAAGCGATCGATGGGGTGTTCGGGGCCGGCACGGCCGTTCCCGTGAACTCCGGGCAAATTCGCTCGGCTGTTCCGGCGACGTTTCAAGGTCGGATCGTGCAATACCTGGCGACACTGGAAGGTCTCAATGTGTCAGTCGATATTGCTGCCAAAGTCGTCGTCAATGAACGGACGGGAACGGTGGTGCTGGGCGAACACGTTCGTCTCTCGACCTGCGCCATCTCGCATGGCAACCTCAGCATCTCGGTGAAATCCACGCTGAATGTGTCGCAGCCTCCTGCGCCGCTCATCGGCTCTACGGGTGGCCAAACGGCGGTGACGCCTGACGTCCAAACCGAAATCAAGGAAGAGCCGTCCCGGCTTGTAGTTGTGGACGAGACCGTGACGTTGGGAGAGGTGGTTCAAGCCTTGAATGCGGTGGGCGTGACGCCAAGGGATTTGGTCGCAATATTATCAGCGTTACGCGCAGCCGGAGCACTTCAAGCTGATCTAGAGATAATTTAAATAAGCTATGGATATTAATCATTTAAAGTTGCAAATTGATGCAGTCGGTACGGATTCCAAACCGCAGGAAGCTGAGAAGATGGCCCGCGCCCTCCTTGGTGCAGGAAATAATCAAAAAGATCCTTCGGAAATCCATAAGGCGGTGAAAGAATTCGAAGGGTATTTTATCTCCTACCTTATGACCGAGATGCGTAACACCATCAAACCGGGTCTCCTTCAGAATAAAGAAGGTAAACAGTTTTACAGCTTTTACGATCAGGAAATCGGGCGCTTAGCGGCCGAGTCCGGAGGGCTAGGATTGGCTGCCATGTTGGAGCGCTCCCTGAACCAAGAGCCCCAGCCATCCGGACCTACCGCCGCTCAAGTTTCTCCTCATGCCGCCGATAAGACATACGAGTGGGAAAGAAGTATCCCGCATTGAACGGGTAAGAGGAGAGAACGATGCACATTTCAGGACATGGACGGGCGCATGAATTAGCCAGTCTCCTGCTCGGCGTGCAGGAGGTGGACCGCCCGGCCCAAGCCACCGCTAAAGCGGCACGCTCCCAACATGACAGCGTCGATATTTCTCAGCATGCTAAGGAGCTGGCGGACATCAAAGCGCAGACGCAGAAGTCCGATCCCGAACGAGCGCAGCGAGTGGATCAGTTACGGCAAGCGGTCGACGGCGGGACATACAATGTCACCGGTCGTACTGCGGCCGATGCCCTCATTCGCCACGTCTTAACCGAGTCCGTTTCCTAACAGTCAGCGGGGCGGCGCTGAGGGGCGTGCCACTAGTCAATCATCCATGCGGTCAACAAATGGGTCAAACCGATATGCCGGGCCACGACCTTCTCGTTCGGCTCCTTGAGGTCTTAACGTCGTTGCGGGAGCGCGCACGCTTATTCGTCGATGTCCTGGCGAACGAACGTCATGCCGTTAAGACGCTTGCGATGGATCAATTAACCGCCGTCAACGAGTCCAAGCTCCGTCTTCTGGAAGAACTCAGTAGGTATGAAGATGTGCGAGTAGACCTTGTGCGTCAGTTGGAGGCTATCTGGAAGGTTCCATCCGATACGCTGACGATTGGGCACATTGTCGGTCGCGTGGGCGGATCAGTGGCGGAGCAGTTAAAGTATCAGCAGACGCAACTCAATCAGTCCATTCTTGCCGCCAGACATAGCAATCAAATTACGGGCGCCCTGTTGCACAAGTCGCTGGCTTTTCTCCATGAAGCGGTGTCGATTGTGCGCGCTCCATTTCATGTGCAGCTCTCTCTCTATTCGGAATCGGGATCGATGCACGCTCCGACGATCGAAGGCGGACTTCTCGAGCGGAGGGGATAAAATGTCGGGAATTTCGAACCTCTTCAACATCGGCACGTCCAGTCTTTTCGCATTTCAAGAGTCGCTGTCTGTGACGGCCCATAATATCGCCAATGTGAATACGAAAGGCTATTCGAAACAGGATGTGATTTTATCGGAGACCCTGCCGTTGAATGGTCGCCCAGGTCAAATAGGGACCGGCGTCGAGGTCAAGACCATCAAGCGTAATGTCGATCTGTTCGTCAACAGCCAGATTCTGTCGTCCAAACAGCAACTGGGGAAGAACGACGCGTCGCAAAACGCCTTGTCCAATATCGAGAGCCTGTTCGACGATTCCAAAAATCAAAGCCTGGGTACGGGATTAAACGATTTCTTCAACGCGATTCAGGATGTCTCGACGGACCCTTCGAACGTGACGGCGCGGTCCGTGTTGCTGTCAAAAGCGCAGACGCTCACCGACCGGTTTCATCAGGCCGATACGACGCTCACCGCTCAACGGCAGTCCTTGGATCAGGAGGTTGATCAGTCGATTACGACTATCAATAGCCTGGCCAAACAGATCGCCGATCTCAACGATAAAATTTCTCAAGCCGAGTTGAGCGGCCAGAACGCCAACGATCTGCGCGATCAGCGTCAACAGGTCGTCAACAGCCTTGGCGAGCAAATAAACGTAGCCACCGTCGAAGACGGCACCGGACAACTGTCCGTGTTCGTCGGAAGCGGCCAGAGTCTAGTCGAGAAAAATCGAGTGCATACGTTGTCTGGTGTCGCGAATTCCTCGAATAGCGGCCTGCTTGATGTGGATTATAACGGGGGCGGAACACCGGTCTCGATTTCCTCCGTAATCTCCGGCGGTCGTTTGAAAGGATTGCTGGACGCGCGGGATACCACCATTCCCGCTACGCTCACGAAGCTGGATACCCTCGCGTCGAATCTTGTGTCTGAGATCAATACGCAGCACAAGCTGGGATATGGACTGGATGGATCGACGGGGCTGAATTTCTTTACCTCGAGCGGGGTCACGGCCAAATCCATCTCGGTCTCCTTAACGGACGGAAAGAAGGTCGCGGCCTCAGACAGCGCCGCCGGCGTTCCCGGCAATAATGTCAATGCCCTGGCGTTGGGGAACCTTCAACATAAATCGATAACGGCATTGGGCAGCGTGACGCTGAATACGTACTATCAAACCACTGTCAGCGACGTCGGATCCGCGGCTCAGCAGGCATCCCAAGATCTCGAGGCGCAACAAAATCTACAAGATCAATTGGACGCGCAATGGTCGCAAATATCGGGTGTCTCGTTGGACGAAGAACTGGTCCACATGCTCACCTTTCAGCGGGCGTTTGAAGCGTCGTCTAAAGTCGTCGTGATGGCCGATGAGCTGATGCAAACAATCTTAACGCTCAAGCGATGACGAGTGAGCATCGCCTATTTCAAGAGAGTAAGAGCCGTCCTCATAGACTAGCCGCCGCATCTCACTATTAATCGAGAAGGTTGCCATGCGCGTTGCCGATCAACAGATCTTTGGTCAGGTTGTTAGCCAGTTTCAGCAGATCAGCCAAAAGACATTGGAGGCTCAGCTGCAGGCTTCCACAGGGAAGCGGGTATCGAAACCGTCCGACGACCCGGTCGCCTTCGGCCGAATCGTGCTGGATCAGACCGACCTTGCGCAAACCAATCAGTGGCTCAGGAACATCGACAGCGGCACCACACGATTGGCGTCGGCCGACAATGCGTTGGGACAGGTCGATACGATTTTGAGCCGCATTAAAGAATTGGCGGTAAGCGCGAGAAGCGATACGAACACGGCAAATGATCGCAACCTCATTGCCAAAGAAGTGCGCGAGCTTCATCGGGAATTGATACACCTCTCGAATACCGAGATCAACGGCCAACGCATTTTTGCCGGAACGAAGACCGATACAGACCCTTTTGTGTTGGGATCGAACGATACCGTGACCTATGCAGGAAACAGTGAAACCCAGTCGATTGCGGTCGGCAGGAATCAATCGCTGCAAGTGACCGTGCCGGGCGATCAAATATTTACCGGGGCCACGACCAATGTGTTCGATTCCGTGAAGAATCTGCTGGCGGCCCTAGAATCGAACAATGGATCGGGCATCGAAACGGGCATCGGAACGCTCGATCAGGCCATTACGCAGGTGGCCGCGGCAAGGGGACAGGTCGGCGCCCTGGACAATCGGCTCACGACCACGCAAGCCGCGCTTCAGGGAACTGTGCAGCTGGTTCAAACCTCGCTGTCGAAAGATCAAGACATCGATCTCGCTGAAGCGATTACGAATCTGACGCGTCAGCAAACGGCGTTACAAGCCGCTGCAAGCAGCGCCAATGCGCTGTTCGATAACTCTTTACTGAAGTTTCTCAAGACATGACACTCACATCGTCGAGCGCGCACCATCGGCGCTTCAATGATATCTATCGACACTGAAGCGAGGGGCTTGGCGCCACGGACGGCATGCTGGTCCTGACTCGGAAAATTACCGAAGGCATTACGATCGGACCCAACATTCGGGTCGTCGTACTGGAAATCAAAGGCGGGCAGGTTCGCCTTGGGATTGAGGCGCCCAATTCCGTGCAGGTGCATCGCGACGAAGTGTACGCAAGAATTCTCGACGAGAATAAGCAGGCGGCATTGACCGAGGTGCGGACGCTGCCACCGCTGACGACCTTCAATGGGCTGATCAAGAGAAAGACATGAAGATTTGCACGACTCGATTCGGCGACATGGACTGCCCTGAAGACAGGGTGTTGAAAATTCCGTCCGGTATCATCGGGTTTCCTGCATCGACCCGCTACATTATTCTGGACCACGATCGCGATGTGCCGTTTAAGTGGCTGCAGTCGCTCGACCAACCTGAATTGGCATTCGTCATCATAGATCCGGCCTGCTTCAAACCCGATTATCGCGTCACGATTGCATGGGACGAAATCGGCGAATTGGGTCAGGTAGATGAAACGGCGCTCCTCATGTTTGTGATTCTGACCATTCCCTTGGACACTCCTGAGCACATGACGGCGAATCTTCGCGGCCCTGTCGTTGTGAATGCGCAGACCCGTGTTGCCAAACAACTCATTCTTCGTGATGACTATCCCACCCGCGCGTCGGTATTCGATCAACAACATACACAGTCCAGCGGCATCGGTCAGCCGATTTCGCTGGTTGAGTGCCACCGCTAACGGTCAGTTCGAGCAACTCCCTTTTTCAGCTGATCCAAACAGTAGGAGGCGGGAAACCTACGCCGGTTTCACTCGTAGGACTCGCTGAAGAGCGGTCCGAAGATCGTCGCTTTTGACGGGCTTCGGAAGATAGTCGTCCATACCGACAGCCAGACATCGTTCTCGGTCGCCCTCTAAGGCGTTCGCCGTCATTGCGATAATAGGAATGTGCCGGGAGGAGTTCGTGCCGGACGAAGGCTGATGGGGCAGGGGGTTGGCGTGCGAGCCCTCTCCTGTTGTGCTTTCCATTTCACGGATGCGGCGCGTCGCTTCGAAGCCATCCATCTCCGGCATTTGGCAATCCATGAAAATGGCGGAATAGGGAATGTGGGCGATCGCTTCAATAGCCTCCAAACCATTGGCGACCGCATCGGCGCGATAACCCAGTTTCTCCAGCATGCGGATCGCGACCCGTTGATTGACCGAGTTGTCCTCGGCCACGAGAATGCGGCCAAGATTCTGAGGGCTGTGACGGATAATGCGGGACGGTGGGCGCATCTCCGGCGCCGGCGTCGAGGCCGAGACGGCGGTGGGCGTTGCCTCAGGCATGGTCGTGCTTTTCAGCGTCAAGAAGGTTTGCACACAGTCGGATAAATGAGATGGCCGAATCGGTTTCGTGAGACATGTCGCGAGACCAGCCAACGAGCCCTGTTCGGTGCTGGCTCCTTTGCCGAACGGCACGCACGCGATGAGATGGAGATTGGCGATGGCTGGATCCTGCTTGATACGGGAGATCAATTCTTTCCCATCGATGTCGGGAAGCGCGATATTCATGACGGCGAGATGAAAGGGATCGTTGCGAAGCGCGGCAGATCGAAGGAGTTCTACGGCCATGAAGCCGGTGTTCGCCTCGGTCACGACGGCTCCCCAGCCGGTTAACTGACTCGACAGCAATTTTCTCTGCGCCGGGTTCCGATCCACGACCAAGACCCGATGATTGTGTAAGTTCGGTGCAGAAGAAAGCGGCATGGTTGAGGACGTCTGCCTGGGAAACTGGGCTGTGAACCAAAAGGTGCTGCCCTGACCGGGAACACTTTCGATGCCAATTTTCCCTCCCATGAGTTCTGCCAGCAATTTACAAATAGCCAATCCCAATCCGGTGCCGCCGTATTTGCGCGTTGTCGATCCGTCTGCCTGGATAAACGGTTGAAAGAGACGGGCGCATGCGTCGGGGGCTATGCCGATTCCGGTATCCGTCACACTAAATCTCACCGTCACAGCGTCCTGCGTTTCGTCGGCCAAGGCAGCCTCGACGGTCACTTCCCCGCGTTCCGTAAATTTCACCGAGTTGCCGATCAAATTGATTAAGATTTGACGCAGCCGGCCGGGATCCCCGCGAAGGGATGTCGGGACGTTCGGATGAATGAAGGCGGCGAGTTCGAGTTTTTTTGTCTGGGTCTGTTCGGCTAAGAGTCCGACGGCCTCCTCGATCGCTGCGCGCAGGTCGAAGTCGATAATTTCCAGATGCAGTTTGCCCGCTTCGGTTTTTGAGAAATCGAGGATGTCGTTGATGATCTGCAGCAGGTTTTCGCCGGAATGCCGCACGGCGTCGGCATATTCGCGCTGTTCGTCGGTCAAATCCGTATCAAGCAACAGTCCGGCCATGCCGATGACGCCGTTCATCGGCGTACGAATCTCATGGCTGACGGTCGCCAGAAACGAGGATTTGGCTCGATTGGCTTCTTCCGCCTTGCTCAAGGCTTCGTTTAATTCTTCATTTTTATCCGCCACCGTCCGGGCAAACTCTTTGACGGCTTGCTCCGCTTTTTTAATAGCCGTAATGTCGATGCCGTACCCTCGGACTTGTCCCGAATCGGGAATGGGGCAAAAGGTCCAGGCATAGCAGTGGCCATCCACTGAGACTTCTCGATCTTTAATATGCTGATGCGAGCGAATGCACTGCACGGTCAATTCGATGAGGTCGTTCGGCAAGACGGCGGGAAATCCGGATGGGGCAAACCCGAAGGTCGCCAGCAGTTTCATGAGGACGGGGTTCGCATAGAGAAGATTGCCGTCGCTATCCAATTCGACGATCGGGAATGGGCTTTCTTCCGGAATCGATGCCAAGCGATCGTGATCGCGCTCGAGCTGGAGCTGGTGGCTGAGGTCGCGAAAACTAAACAGCACGCCGACCTGGGTCGGCATATCGAATCGGATGCATTTATATTCGACGGGGATCAAATGCCCCGTCCTGGCGCGAAGCAACGCGTGCGCAGCCCATGCAGGCCGACCCGACTGCGTCACGTGATGGATGGGACACAGTGCCTCTTCCGTGGACGGATGCACATAGGTGCAATTGATCAACTCGTGCAACAGCTGTCCGTCGCAGGAAGACTCGCTCCATCCCAGCAGGCGCGCGGCTTCGTGATTGACCGAGAGAATGCGACCGACGCTATCGAGCACGAAAAGCCCGAGCGCTAAGGCATCGAACAGCGTTTTGTTAAAGGACGTGCCGCTGAAGTGGTCTTGCGGATGGGCTGCGTCTGGTCGTACGGCGTCCATGCCTTTCTCCTTTTAGGAAACCAAATAGGATTCGACTCGGCACCGTTCGTGATGCGGATCGAGATCATGAAGGATGGAGCGTGCCGGAGCATCCGGCTCCGGTTGCGACAAATCGATCAGCAAGGGCTCGGCATAATATTGGCCCTTTGCATCGGAGATGATTTTTAGCGATGGTTTGACGGACAGTTCCGGCTTGACCGAGACGACGACCGCCCGTTCGCCCGTACTGAGTTCGACGAGACTTCCGATCGGATAGACGCCGAGGCATTGGATCATATGTTCAACCTGCACCTTATCGAATTCACCGGCGAGACCTAGCTTATAGATCTGGCGAATGGCTTGCGGAGGCGTAATGGCCGGCCGACCGTATCGGCTGGTCACTAAGGCGTCATAGACATCGACTAGTCCCACCAGTTGACTCAAAGGCGCGATGTCCGATGCTCGCAAACCGGCGGGGTAGCCGGTGCCATTATTGCGTTCGTGATGTTCGGCGACAATGCGGCGCACGGTCGGAGAGACTTCATCGGTATCGTTCAGCAGGGTTAAACCGAGCTGTGGATGCTGTTGAATCAAGGAACGTTCGGCGGCCGACAGCGCGTCGCCTTTGCGGAACAGATTCAACGGGAGCCGCACTTCCCCTACATCGTGCAGGAGCGCGCCCAAGGCCAACTCTTCCAGCGTCTGCGCGTCCAGATCCTGCTCTATGCCGATGGCCATCGCCAACACGCTGACATTCACCACATGGGAAAAAATGTGGCCATCGAATCGTTGCAATTGTTGAAGACGGGTGACCGTCATCATGGCGGAGCGATGTTCGACGAGCCGGTCGTGAATGCGACCGACCATCGTATGCAAGGCGGGACTGTCCAAGCGAACGGCGGAGGTAATTCCTTCCAAAATGCGTTGAATCGCCGTGACGGATTCGGTATGGACCAAGCGGGCGATCGCCACCTCTTCTCGAGACGGGATGCACGCGGGCCGCGCCGGGGTCTCATGATTCGCTGGTGGGGGCGCAGTGGGCGGTGGTTCTGGAGCCGGGCCCGGTGTCGCTATCGGAAGAGCCGCTCTGCGTTCTTCCACATCCAGCCCTTTGGTTGGATCGATGACGACGCATTTGATCCCGTATCGCTTCAAAAGGGTAATGTCCTCCTCGTCGCGCAGGATGAATCGATGGCGGAAAAAAGGTGTGGTCAACCATGACCGGTCCAGCCGTTCGATATACATCCCCAGCTTGAGCTGTTCGATCGGAATGGTTTTCGTCGTCTCTTTCATGTAAGAGCCTCATGTGTCGTGTCGTCAACCGACGCGGACGGTCCCTGTAATTCTTCATCCGCCGACGTCAAACGGTCTAAGAGCAACGGAAGTTGCCGTTCCAAGTCGGCCAAAAGTCTGGGCAGGTCTGTCCACCTGCGCCGTCGCCCAATCTCTTCGATCTGTTGGGCTGCGTCGGTGATGGATCGTGCACAGAGTTCATGAGCCGAGCCCTTGAGCGTGTGCACCGTATGCATGAGCCCGACAGCATCCTCTCGAGCCGCAGCTTCGCGTATTCTCTCCATGAGGGCAGGCGTGTCCCGGAGGAAGAGGGCAATCAATTCCTCGAGGAGTGTTGCATCTCCATCCAACCGAGCGAGGGCTGCGCGCCGATCCATCATGATTATTCCGTTAGGTTCGAGCGCCCAAGGTCATGCTTTGATCCTGTACGATCAGATCGCATCTCGACGGTGAAACGGGCACCCCACACGGCACGACAACCCGAAAATTACTACCTCGTCCAACATGACTGTCGACCGTGATCTCTCCGCCCATCAACTGAGCCAGACGACGGCTGATTGCGAGACCAAGGCCGGTGCCGCTGTATTGGCGGGTAGTCGAACCATCGCCTTGCCGAAACGGGTCAAAGATCACCGACTGCTTCTCGGGATGGATGCCGATCCCGGTGTCGGCGACCGAAATGGCGAGCCGGCAATTTGCGGAGGAGTCCTCGGCAGGCGCCGATATCAAGGCGGGCGTTTCCCCCAGTTCATGCGAGAGATCGATGGAAAGACGAACCGACCCATGCTCGGTGAACTTAATCGCGTTGTCGAGCAATTGCGACAGAATCTGTTGGAGCTTCTCACCATCCACTCTCAGCTGGACAGGGACTTGCGATGCGACCTCACAGTAGAGTTCGAGCGTTTTCCCCGCGGCAGTGCCGATAAACTGATGCACGACATGGGGGAACCACGTATGTGTATCGATCGTGACCGGCGTCATGGTGATGTGGCCCGCCTCGATTTTCGAAAAATCTAAAATATCGTTGATAACGCCGAGCAAGGAGCCGGTCGCACTATTGAGCACGTGCATATATTCGTGCTGCGTGTCGGTCAAACGAGTGTCTCCCATCAATTCCAGCATGCCCAAAATGCCGTTCAATGGCGTTCTGATTTCATGACTCACGTTGGCAAGGAACTCGGTTTTCATCTGACAGGCGGTGACGGCGGCGTCCTTGGCTTGTTGCAACGCCTCCTCCGCCTGTTTGTCCAACGTGATGTCCGTGAGGGTGCCCAAATATCCGATAATCGTCTGCCGATCGTCTCGGAGGCTGACGGCAGATGCCATTACCCACGTTGCCGATCCATCCGCGTGCCGGAATCGGTATTGCTGCCTGAATTCATGGCCGGTCTGTGTGCACGCGCGCCAGGCGTCCAGGACACGCTGTGCATCTTCCGGATGGAGCGCACGGGCCCAGCCTTGTCCCATAGCTTCGGCCTGGGACAGGCCGGTGATGGCGCACCAGCGAGGATTCACGAACTCGAGATACCCTCTGGCGTCGGTTTGAAAAATTCCGGTGGGCGCATGGGTCGCGAGCGTGCGAAACCGCAGCTCGCTTTGCTTGCATGCATCCTCGACACGTTTCCGATCGGTAATATCCGCAAAGGCGACGACGACTCCGACAGGGCGTGGGCCGTCCAGGATGGGGGAGGCGATGGCCCGAACATGTAACGGCGAGCCCTCCTTCCGCCAGAAAAGATCCTCCTCGATTCTGCAGGAGTGGCCCGTTGTCGAAATGCGTAGGAGCGGACACATGTGCGGAGGATACGGCGATCCGTCCATCAGGGAGTGATGGATGACGTCGTGCATCGGTCTGCCCAATAACTCGTCGGGGTAATAACCGAGCATCGCGGCGCCGGCTTGATTGATGAAGGTGCAGCGCCCGGCGAGGTCGACTCCGTAGAGCCCTTCATCGATCGATTCCAGCAGCATCAGTCGTTCCTTGGACAATTGTTGGCACTGACGTTCAGCGACCGTCGCGCGAGCCCGTTCACCTTCGGCATGAGCCCATTCTGTTTTCAAGCGATGGATGGACCACAGGAGTAGACCGATCAACGGGAACACGATGAGCGATCCGGCGCCGATCACTTTCTGTAACACCGTCCGGATCGGCTTGATGACCTCGCTCCGGTCCACCCGCACCAGTACGGTCCAGCCGAAGCCCCGAAACTCGCCATATCCGCGGGTCTGCGCAAATCCCGTCACAACGGGCACATTCCGCCGCAGGTGCATTTCTTCAACATATCCCAGCTTCTTCGATCGGCTGAGTTGGTAGGAATTGAGATGAAGTTTCTCAAGGTTGATGTTGCCCTTATGAGCCAGATCCGAATCGATGAAGGCTCGGCCGTCGGATGTGACAATTTGATATTCGGTAGTGTTGAGAACCACCTGTTCCGCCTCAAGACGTCGAAGCGAACGCGTCGTGATATCTTCGAGCACCGATAACGGTACCCTCGCGCCCACCACTCCTTTGAAGTGGCCATCGTTATCGACGAGCGGCGCAAATAACCCGACCGTTTCCAGTCCCTCCGAATCCTCGCCGTTCGCAGCGGCATCTTCAATGTGCAGAGCCTGGGTTCGTTGGACGGTCTGAAACCAGGATGTCGATGACCGATCATGTCCGATCGTCTGAGCGGACGAGCTGGCCACGAGCCTTCCTTGCGCATCGGCGACCCCCAGCCATTGATAGAGAGGGTAGATATGACGGAACTCGTTCAGAAAGTCCGTTTTCTCCGCGTCGTCATGGCCGCGCACAATCGGATTGTTCGCTAAGACGCGAATATCTGCATAGCGTTCAGAAAGGACCCAGTCGAGCGAGTCGGCAATGTTGGCCGCGGCCCGTGTCGCGCTTTCACCCACCGACGCCAACAACTGGCGCTCTAGGTAAGAGACAGTGGCATAGCCGACCAACAAGACGGTCAGCACCACGATGAGCAGCAGGGCGGGTAGGCGTCCATACGGAATGGTCGAGCTATCGGTGGATGGCGATACAGGAGGGTGCATGGACATTAGGACCACACGTACACCGCTTCGACCGAGTTACCGTTTCCATGATAGGTCAGCGACTTGCAGAGCGACCGTAAGAGGGGAATGCCGCGACCACTATAGTGCTGATTCATGTCCATGGACGGAAGAGTCGCGTGAAAGTTGAATCCAGGCCCGCTGTCCTCAACCTTAATGGCCAGTCGCCCACCCGATTCTTTTCGATCATGGGCGAGATGTATCCGCAACACGCCATGGCGCAATTCCTCCAACCGCCGGTCGCGCTGTTCATAATATTTCACGAAGCCGTCGGGTGTCGCCTTCAGAGCGGAGTCGAGTCCCAGGAGGCCGTGATCGACGGCATTCGTGACGAGTTCCGCGAGAATCGTGAAGATCGTTTGGGCGTGTTGAGCGAGGTCCTGCACGTCCGTCAACGTCCGCATGAGCGTGGGCAATGGATCGACCCGATGTAGGGCATCCGCCTCCAGCGAGAGTTCGATGTGCCAGTTACGCGACGCATTGTCGCCGAGTGGTCTGGCGAGGTCCCGCGGTTCTTCAGAGCTGAGCGACGGATCGCATGTCAGTTGGAGGAGCGCAATGTCATCATGTGCTGGCTCGCCCGCACAAAAACGTATAAGGGCCTGCTGAATGTGTTCACAGATGTCGGCCGTCGCCGGCGCGTCTCGGACTCGTTGCTCGAGGCGGTCAGCTCCGAACATGTCTCCTTCCGAATTTCTCGCCTCGATCAATCCATCAGAGTAAAGGTAGATGCAATCGCCTGTAGAGACCTCGATCGTATCGGTGCTTCCGTCGAACTGATCGGCGTTCAGAAGGCCGAGCGGAAGATGTTTTGAAGACAAGCGTCGGATAATTCCTTCCGGACGCCGCACGACCAGTCCGTCTGGCATCCCTCCGTTCCACACGGTCACGCGCCGTCCGGCAGGGTCCCATTCCAGTAGCCCTGCGGCACAAAACAAGTGGGGCGGAAGAATCCGCCGAAGCTTGTGGTTGATTTCGGCGGCGATCGTGCCGATGCCGAAGCCGCTTTGGGTCATGCCGTAAAAGACTTCGGCGACCGGAACGGCCCCAACGGCTGCCGCCAACCCGTGGCCGGTAAAATCGCCGATCATGACATGGAGTAATCCATGCGGCGTCAGCGCCGCCAGCAACAGATCTCCACTTAACAACTCGGCCGGTAAAAGGCGGCAGGTCAGATTAGGATGTTGGAGGCATCCGGCGCCGAGAATCTTCTGAAAGATGACACGCGCCACTTCCTGATCGTGTTCGGTGTTTTTCCTACCGGCGATCAAAGCATCGTTTTGAGTCTTGACCAAGGCATGGAGTTCCCGAATGCGATTGAGCGCCTGGATCTTGGCGCGCAGCAGGACGTGACTGTAGGGCTTGGTCAGGAAGTCGTCCCCGCCATGGACGATACACTTTGCGAGCCCGGCCTCATCGGTGACCGAGGTCAGAAAAATCACCGGCACGAAACGATCGCCCGTTCGCTGTTTGATCAGCGATGTCGCCTGATAGCCGTCCATGATCGGCATCATGATGTCCATAATCACAAGGTCGGGCTGTTCCTGCTCGAAAAGTGCGAGTCCTTCTTGTCCATTGGCTCCCTCGACGACGACATGACCGTCTTTGCGCAGCATGGCCCCCAGGACCAGGCGGTTGGTCTCCGTGTCGTCGACGATGAGGATATTCATGCCAGCTTAAAGAGCTTCTGAAAGTTGGCCACTTTGAAAATCTTTTGCACGTCCGGCGTGCAATTCAGGATGCGAATGTCGGATTGGTCGCCGCCCGCGTGTTCCCGAAGCAAGAGCAACATGCCGAGCGCGGAACTGTCGAGATAGTCGGTTTGATCGAGATTGACGATGTAGTGTCGGGTACCCGTGAGTTTCGCGTAGGCATTACGAAACTCTCGGTGGATTTTAAAATCGAACCGGCCCCCCGGAGTGATCGTGAGCGTCGCGCCGTCGGTGGAGAGTTGAGAGGTCAGCATGGGATCTCCTTGGTAAACAAGAGCACGCTTCGATCAGTGATCGCCGTTTCGATTCAACCGACCGGGGATCTTTGCAGGCAGCATGAATCGTCCGGATAAGGCTTGACTCTACAGCACTTTATCGGCTGAGCGACCGTTCAGCTTGAGGTTCTCTCGGACCCAGTAAGGAATGCGAAGAGCGGACGATCTATTAAAGATTCAAAATAGACGGGCCGATATGGCCAAGAGTAGACACGGAGGGCGGTCAGTTCGATTGTGAACAGGATTCACTCACGGCATCGGTACACGATTGCCCCGCGGAAGGCCAAGTGGCATACGGAGCGTCAATAGGATGATATCGGCTCCGACCTTTCATCATTCGGTGCATTCACAGCGGACGCGGAGGTGCGGGGCTTCAGCAGGTGGAAGGCATTCCCCATAGTGTGTGAAAGTCATGGAGAGCAAAACTGTCCTTTGGTACGCTGTCTTGGGCATGGTCACTGCCGGTTATCTTGTTACGCTAGCCGGAGTGCGCGCCGCAAAGCAACACGATCTTCCGCATCATTCCAGCCGCATACTCGCCGCCTGCACCATCATCGGATTATGGTTGGTGGCGTATGTGATCAAGCAGGCTTTGTTCGGTCGGGAACGGTTCGGTGGCACCGAGTCACAATATTGGCGGCTGTATGTCCCTATTTTGTCGTTCCATATGATGTGTGCCGTCAGCACGATAGGATTGGGTGTCTACAATTGGTATATGGGACTCACCCGCCTTCGGCAAGGCACCGGCATGGGGGCGATGGTCGCTGGCGTCTCAGTCCATCGTCGACTAGGGCATTGGTTGGTATGGATGTTTTCAGGCACGATGACAACGGCCTACCTGGTCTACCTCATGTTGTTCGTCTGGTTTCCGTCTTCGTAAAAGAATGGGCACACCATAGGCGTTGCCATCATGATGAAGAATTGCCCCGTTGCCGTAGAGGGATTTGGCCGCATCGCAGTCACAGCCATGTCAAAGTCAGATGCCGTTTCTTCTCCCGTGCGCCACACTAATCATGTCCATCAAGCGTAAAAAGATTCCGCTGGAAAAGCTATCGATCGGAATGTGCGTGGTCGGAATGGATCGCTCCTGGATCGAGACGCCGTTCCTGCGGCATCGCGTGCAGATCACGGGGGCCGAGCAAATTGAAAAGCTGAAAGGCGCCGGCGTGCGCTTCGTAGAAGTGGAATGCGACGAGCGCGATGCCCCTGCGCCTGAGCCGGTATCCATGGTCCATGCCACGGGTTCATTGCCTCCCGAGCCTGCTGTCCCGACTGCTCCAGCCGAAACGCCTGCGACATCGTTCGACGAAGAATTGCCCATATCGCACCAGGTGTATTGTCAGGCCAAAGAAATCGTGCACGAAACGATGCAGAATGTGAAAGTCGGACGCGCGATCGATACTGAACAGGTCGGCTCGGTCGTGCGGAGCATGGTGGATAGTATTCTGCGGAATCCCGATGCGCTCGTGAGCCTCTCCCGGTTAAAAAACTTCGACGAATACACATTTTTTCATTCGGTGAATACGTCGGTATTGGCGGTGGCATTGGGCCGCCGCCTCCAGCTGTCTCGGGACGCGCTGCATCTGTTGGGCACGGGGATTCTCCTGCATGACATCGGTAAAACGAAAATTCCGCTCGAGATTTTGAATAAACCGGGGCGTTTTGAACCACAAGAATTCGAGATCATGAAGCAGCATGCGCTGCGCGGGGTCGAGGTGCTGTCTTCAACCTCCGGTTTCCAGGACGAAGTCATTCGCCCCGCGTTAGAGCATCACGAACGCGTCGATGGGACGGGCTATCCCTACGGGCGAGGCCGTCACGAATTGACGCAGTTTGGGCTGATCTCCAGTGTCGTCGATATTTACGATGCCATGACGAGCGACCGCTGCTACCATAAAGCCATTCCGCCGCATCGCGCGCTTCAGCATCTGTATGGCCTGGCGCAAGACGGCCATCTCGATATGAAGCTGGTCCAGCAGTTCATTCAATGCATCGGCGTGTATCCGGTCGGTTCATGCGTCCTCCTGAGTACCGGCGAGGTCGGGGTGGTTCAGCAATTGGATCATGATCAACCCATCACTCCAAAAGTCATTCTTGTCAGAGACGCAAATCTACAAGCCATACCGCCAAAACCGCTCAATCTTCGCGACCAGGGATCACCCCACCGCAAGATCATCGGCGTGATGGACTCCCAAGAACTCGCCATTGATGTCGCACAGTATTTGGCCGTGGGTGTCGCCTAACGGGTTTTCTCTCCGATCGCTATCCATTTCGCTCTGTGGTTCGGTCGATTGTATGTCGGTGCTTGGTTCAGTCCTCGCGCTGAGCCCTCGATAGTCTTTTCCTCTCCTCTCGGCAGATCTTGCCTACCCACCGATTTTCTTTCATCGCGTATGGAGATCTCCCGCCATTTCTGTGCGGTTAGACCCACAGCGTAATGGCATCGTTCTTGTTTAAAGCTCTCCAGTGCCGGTGTCCCCAACAGGAAGGAATGCGATGACTGTCCTGACGAAACACACGCCCCTTCAACCCCGGTGGTGTTTGGCATACGACACGATCGACCGTGACGATATCGACCGTCTCGTGCGATGGCTGCAGACATATCCGCGACTCACGAAGGGCGCCCTGACGGTGGAATTCGAAGAGGGCTGGAGCACGTGGCTCGGCTCGACACATTCCATATTTTGCAATTCCGGGTCCTCTGCGAATCTGCTCATGTTCTATGCGCTAATGCTGTCGGGCCGATTGAAGAACAAGAAGGTCGTGGTGCCGAGCGTCGGATGGGTGACGTCTATCGCGCCTGCCATTCAATTCGGGTTCGAACCTCTCATGTGCGAAGCCGATCCCGATACCTTCGGTCTTGACCTGAATCACCTTGAAGAGATTCTGGCGCGTGACCGGCCAGGAACCGTCTTGCTCGTCCAGGTGCTGGGCGTTCCACACAAGATGGAGGCATTGCTAAAGCTCAAGGAGCGGTATGGATTTGTGCTCCTCGAGGATGCGTGCGCGGCATTCGGATCGAAACTCGGTCCCCGCAATGTCGGCACGTTTGGAGACATGGCAAGTTTTTCCTTTTACTTCGGCCACCAGATGTCGACGATCGAGGGCGGGATGGTCTCGACGAACGACAAATCGTTTGCCGACCTTCTGTTGATGCTTCGCTCGCACGGGTGGAGCCGCGATCTCGATCCCTCGACGCATGCGGGATTGGTGGAATCGTACGAAGTTGACGATTTTCACACGCCCTTTGTGTTCTATGAGCCGGGATTCAACCTGCGATCGACCGATTTAAACGCGTTCATCGGGCTCGGGCAATTGCAGAAGCTCGATCGCATGGCCGCGCGACGACATGCGAATCATTGTCGTTATCTGAACCTGTTGGCCGATCGATTCTACGTCCAACGGATGCCAGCCGAATCCCAGGTGTCGAGTATTTCATTTGGCCTGCTGGCCGACGATCGGGAGCATCGGCGCGTGATTGTCAAAGCCTTAGCGGAGCGGGGTGTCGAGACGCGGCTGTTTTCGGCCGGCAATCTTGGGCTCCATCCGTTTTGGATAAAGCGTTACGGCAAGACGAGTTTTCCCATGGCCGACCGCATACATCATAGTGGGTTCTTTCTGCCCAATCATCCGGCGCTGACCGACGACGACGTCGCTCGTATCGCGCAGATCGTTCGAGAGGCGGCATGACACGGGGACCACTGCTCGTCACGGGAGGATCGGGGATGCTGGGCCGAGCGGTTCGTCGACTCCGACCGGATGCGGTGTTCGTCTCGAGTCAAGAATGTGATTTGCGTGATCCAGGGCAAGTCGTCAACCTGTTCGACCGGGTACGACCCGCGGAGGTCATCCATTTGGCGGCCCGCGTCGGCGGTGTCAAAGCCAATGCGCAATGGAATGTCGAACTTCTGGAATCCAATGTTCAGATCAACGCCTCGGTGCTCAGTGTTGCCCGCCAATGTCGCGTACGGCGGTTGATCGCTATCCTGTCGAGTTGCGCGTTTCCCTTATACGACGAGCGCTCATCGACTGAAACCGATCTGCACGCGCAGGTTCCCTACCAGGCCAACCTCGGATACGCCTTTGCGAAGCGTTATCTGGATGTCCACGTCCGCCTGGTCGCGAAGGAAGAAGGAGTGGCCTGGTCCACGCTGGCACCGGTCACAATGTATGGGCCGCACGACAATGTCGATCTTGAAAAGGGCCATGTGATCGGCTCACTCATCCATCGCTGTTGGCTCGCAAAGCGGAATGGAGGCGCATTGACGGTCTGGGGGAGCGGGGAAGCGGTGCGCCAATTCGTTTTTGTCGATGACGTGGCCCGACTCATTATCTCGATGCTCGGCCAACCGTCGAATTCTGACACAGTCATTGTTGCCCCAGACGAAGGCCTCAGCATTCGATCGCTGGCAGAAGCCATTGCCCGCGCGATGCAATTCCAAGGACCGATTCATTTCGACACTAGCCAGCCTGAAGGAGTTCGGATCAAGCGGCTAGAGAGCCGTCGCTTCGAACAGGCCTTTCCTAGGTTTGCATTTACCTCACTTGAAGACGGTTTGACGACGGCCGCTCGCTGGTTTGTCTCCACGCAACCCAGCGTCGAGCGGCAGGACCTTGCTTCGCCGACAGGTCGGCAGCATTAAACGAAAGGAAATGGCATGACGGCTCGTGGCCTTCGTGTTCTGATCACCGGTGGCGCCGGCTACATCGGGTCCGTTCTTTCGCGATGCCTATTGGATGAGGGATATCACGTTACGGTACTCGATAATTTTCTCTATCGTCAAAACAGTCTGCTCGATTGCTGCGCACACGAAAGCTTTCAGGTGATCAGAGGGGATTGCCGCGATGAACAGGTCATGGCGGATGCGCTGAAAACGCCCGACATCATCATTCCGTTGGCCGCTCTCGTTGGAGCCCCCCTCTGTGACCGCGATCGCAACGGCGCGTTGACGACGAATCGGGATGCGATTCGATTGTTGTGCAAGCTGGCTTCCCGACAGCAAGCAGTGATCTTTCCGGTGACGAACAGCGGATACGGCATCGGGCAACCCGGCGTCGCGTGCGCTGAGGAGTCTCCCTTGCGGCCCATCAGTCTGTATGGAGAGAGCAAGGTTCAAGCGGAAAAGATCGTCTTGGACCGTGGGCAAGGCATGACGTTTCGGCTCGCGACGGTGTTCGGCGCATCGCCACGGATGCGGATGGATCTACTCGTGAACGATTTTGTGTGGCGTGCCGTTCGGGACCGAGCCGTGGTGGTCTTCGAAGGACGGTACAAACGCAATTACATCCATGTGCGTGATGTGGCGAAAGCCTTTCTGCACGCCATCGTGCATTTCGACAAGATGAAGGATCGTCCCTACAACGTCGGTTTGGAGGATGCGAATCTCTCCAAGATCGAATTGTGTCAGGCGATCCAGCAGATTGTGCCCGGGTTCGTCTATTTTGAATCGCCGATCGGAGAAGATCCGGATAAACGCGACTATATCGTATCCAATGCACGCATACTTGCCACCGGCTATCGGCCCGATTGGTCGGTCGAGCGAGGTATTCGGGAATTGATGAAATGCTACACGATCCTCAAGGCGGGGCAATATGCGAACGTGTGAAACCAGGGCGGTCCCGAACGGGATATGGGCATGATTATCAGCCGGACTCCCTTTCGCGTCTCGTTTCTCGGCGGTGGCACGGACTATCCCGCGTGGTTTCGAGACCATGGCGGCGCGGTGCTCGCCACGACGATCGATAAATATTGTTACATCAGTTGCCGGTACCTGCCGCCGTTTTTCGACCATCGGACCCGCATCGCTTATTCACGTATTGAGCATGCCAGAACCAATGACGACATCGAGCATCCGGCCGTGCGGGGCGTGTTGCAGTACATGCACATCACCGATGGCCTCGAAATCCATCACGACGGCGACCTCCCAGCCCGCACGGGGTTAGGCTCGAGTTCCTCCTTTACCGTGGGGCTGCTGCATGCCTTGTATACGTTGCAACACATCATGCCCAGTAAATCGGAACTGGCTCGAGCGGCCATCCATATTGAACAGACCGTGCTTCAGGAATCCGTCGGCTGCCAAGATCAGGTGATGGCGGCACATGGCGGATTGTGCAAGGTGAATTTCCTGCCCAATGGAGACATCGGACACACCCCGATCGTCATGAAGCCTGAGCGCCTGACCGAGTTCCAGGACCATCTGCTCTTGTACTTCACCGGATTCTCCCGCACCGCCTCCGATATTGCCAAGGAGCAAATCGAACGCACCAAACAACGTCGCGTCGAACTCTTTGCCATGTTGCAAATGGTGCAGGAAGGAATCTCCATTTTAAGCGGCGACCGGGATCTCTGCGAATTCGGCGAATTGCTCCACGAAGCGTGGATGGTCAAACGGGGTCTGACATCGAAGATCACCACGCCGATGATCAATGACATTTATGAAGCGGCACGGCGAGCCGGGGCTTTGGGAGGTAAGTTGTTGGGAGCCGGTGGCGGGGGCTTCATGCTGCTCTTTGCGAAGCCGGAAACCCATGCGCACATCAAAGCCGCGCTACCCGGCCTGCTGCATGTGCCATTTCGATTCGAGGGAATGGGCAGTCAGATTGTGTTTTATCAGCAAGAGAGTCCTATCGCCAGGCAGATGCGGTGGAACGACGACAAAGCGATCGAGTCCGCGCCGGCAGAAACGGAACATGCGTGGAAGGTGGCACACCCATGAGGACCGGTCCTCTCTGCGACGTAGTGATTCTCTGCGGAGGCCTGGGTACGCGTCTGCGTTCCGTCGTCAGCGATCGTCCTAAACCCATGGCGATGGTCCATGAGCGCCCATTTTTAGCATTCGTCGTCGAACAGCTCGTGCGTTCCGGATTTCAGCGTCTCATTTTTTGCACCGGCTATAAAGGCGAATGGATCACACAGTACTTTCAAGATGCGCAAGGCTATGACGCCGTGTTTTCCGATGAACCTGAGCCGCTCGGCACCGCAGGGGCGATCAAGCACTGCCGATCTTTTTTGCGCACGTCTACCTTCCTTGTCGTGAATGGGGACTCATTCTGCGCGGTCGACGTCTCAGGTTTATTAGAAGCGCATCATCGAGCCGATGTACTGATAACGATGGCAGTCGTCCGGAGCGACGGCAGAACCGACGGCGGATCAGTCGTGTTGGACGAGCACGGTCGGATAGCGCGGTTTCAGGAAAAGGGAGTGAGCGGATTCCATTTGAACTCCGGCATCTATGCCTGTTCCGCGGGATTACTGAATCACATTCCGGATCGCCGGCCATCCTCGCTGGAACACGACGTCTTTCCGTCGCTGCCCGCAACAAGTCTGTATGGATTCGTCACGCCGGAACCGCTCTATGACATCGGCACTCCCGAACGCCTGGAAGCGTTTCGGCTCTTTAGTGCCGAACGATTGGTGCATTGGACGGAGGAGCGCACCACATGCTGAGTATGGACGAACGTATCGCACTCTATCGAAAATTGCTGCTGGTCCGTCAAGTCGAGGAAGCGATCCGTACGCATTATGCGTCGGATGACATGAAGACTCCGGTCCATTTGGGAATCGGGGGTGAAGCGATTTCCGTTGGGGTCTGTCACTGTCTTCCCGCAAAGGCTAGTACGTTCGGAACCTATCGCAATCACGCTCTATATCTGGCCGTGACAGACGACACGGACGGATTTTTCGCCGAATTGTTCGGGAAGGAAAGCGGACCGGGAAAAGGCAAGGCGGGTTCCATGCACCTATGCCGCCCGGACTGTGGGCTGATGGCCACATCTGCGGTGGTCGCGACAACCATTCCCTTGGCGGTCGGCGCCGCACTCGCCAATGCGTATCGAAAAGATTCGACGCCTGTGGCCGTATTTTTCGGTGATGGCGCCGTGGAAGAAGGAGTGTTTTGGGAAAGTGTGAATTTCGCCTGCCTGCATCGTCTCAACATTCTCTTTGTCTGTGAAGATAACGGATTGGCGATTCATGCGCATGCCTCGGAGCGCAGGGGCTATCGATCCCTGATCGAAGTCTTGCAGGGATTTCGTTGCACCGTTGTCTCCGCGGACGGCAGCGATCTGCCCACCGTCGTTCAAGCGACCCGCAACATGCTTTCCCGTATGACTCAGGATCGACAGCCTGGGTTTATTCATCTGTCCTACTTTCGGCTCCTGGAACACGTTGGGATACAGGAAGACTTTGCCGCAGGCTATCGTTCGGGCCCGTCTCCGGAAGAGTGGAGACAGGTCGATCCGGTGGAGCGCCTGCGGGCTGAACTGAGCGCGGAAGGGTACTCGTCAAGGGACCTTGAGGCGATCACAACCTCGATCGACGTCCGGATTGCCGCCAGCATCGCACGGGCACGTGCGGCCGCCTATCCGCCAGTCGATGCGCTCTACGAGGACGTGCTCGCATGAAGTCGCTGATGACCTATCGGGAAGCACTGGCCTCCGGTATGGCGAAAGAAATGGACCTCGACCCGCGTGTCTTCGTGTTCGGCCTCGACGTGCCCGACCATAAGAGAATTTTCGGCAGCACGAAGGGGCTCGTCGAAAAGTTTGGATCGGAACGGTGCTTTGGTACGCCGCTGTCCGAGGATGCGATGACGGGCGTGGCCATCGGGGCGGCTCTTTCGGGATTGCGCCCCGTACACGTCCATATTCGCGCCGACTTTCTTCTCCTCGGCATGAACCAGATCGCCAATGTGATGTCCTCCCTTCGATATACGAGCGGTGGAGCCCTGAAAATTCCACTCGTCATCCGTGCCGTCATCGGCCGCGGCTGGGGACAAGGCGCCCAACACAGCAAATCGCTTCACGGCGTGTTCGCCCATTTTCCCGGTATCAAAGTCGTGCTGCCGACGACACCGCAAGATGCGTATGGGACCCTGCGTGCCGCCATTCGAGACGACAATCCGGTGGTCATCCTCGAGCATCGCTGGCTGTACGACATCGAAGGTGACGTAGATGATGAGGCCGATATCGCCTTGTCCGGTCCCGCGGTCCTCCGCAAGGGACAGTCCGTGACCGTCGTCTGTACGTCATGGATGAACATCGAAGCCTTAAAGGCGGCCGATGTGCTGGCCAAGCGCGGAATCGAGCTTGAAGTCATCGACATCCGCACCGTCACTCCACTGGATGAGCGCCTGGTCGTGGAATCCGTCAATCGGACGGGTCGATGCATTGTGGCCGACTACGACTGGTTGTTTTGCGGCTTTGCAGCAGAGCTGGCGGCGCGGCTCAGCCATCGATGTTTCGCGACGCTCCAGCAGCCGGTCGAGCGAATCGGCTTTGCGCCCGTTCCGTGTCCGACCACACGGCCTCTGGAAAACCTGTTCTATCCGTCTGCCGTAAACATTATTCGAACGGTGGAGCGGATGCTCGAGCTGCCTCACGCAGATCTGAGCCAGGAAACGTTCTACAGCTACGAGCAACGATTTAAAGGACCGTTCTAATCATGGGACAGAAAGACGGCATCGATTTAGTCCTCGTGAACCCTGGCAATCGCACGCAGATTTATCAAGGACTGGGCAGCCACCTTGCGGCGGTGGAACCTCCTGTCTGGGTGGGACTGATCGCCTCGTATATCCGACAGCACGGGTATACCGTCGCCATCCTTGACGCCAATGCGGAGCAGGTCACGCCGGACGAAACCGCTCGCCGCGTCGGCGAGTTGAATCCTCGTCTGACCGCAGTGGTCGTCTATGGTCACAATCCATCGGCCTCCACGCAAGTCATGCCATCAGCGGGCGCGATCTGTTCAGCCATCAAATGTCTAGAGCCATTACGAAGGATCTTACTGCTGGGCGGGCACGTCGCGGCCCTGCCCGAACGAACGTTACGAGAAGAGCAGGCCGATTTCGTGTGTGGGGGAGAGGGCCCATCGACGGTGCTCGATTTACTGCGGGCCTTCACGTCGACGTCTCAACCCGATCTACGCCGGGTCCGTGACCTCTGGTTTTGGGACGGCGAAGTCATTGCCCGGACACAGCCCGCTCGGTTGGTGATGGATTTGAACACCGACATGCCGGACCAATCCTGGGATTTGCTTCCGATGGACCTATATCGCGCGCACAACTGGCATTGTTTCGATCGAATCACCGAGCGGCAACCGTATGCTGCGCTCTATACGACGCTCGGCTGTCCATTTCGCTGCACCTTTTGCTGCATTCAAGCTCCTTTCAAACGCGGCGAACAGGCGCTCGGTCAGCGGGAATCCACGAATAGTTACCGCTACTGGAGCCCCGAGGCTGTCGTCGCGGAAATCGATACATTGGTAACATGCTATGGGGTGCGGAATATCAAATTTGCCGATGAAATGTTTGTGCTGAATCGACGGCACGTCCTTGCTATCTGCGATCTGCTGATCGAACGCCGGTACGATCTGAACCTATGGGCTTATGCGCGCGTAGATACGGTCGGGGATGGAGTCGCCGGTAAAATGCGCGAAGCGGGATTCACGTGGCTGGCCTTCGGGATCGAGGCGGCCAGCGCACGCGTACGTGCGGCGGTGGATAAAGGCTTCGACCAAGACCGTATCGGCCAGACGCTGGAAACCGTCCGGTCGGCTGGAATCTCGATCGTCGCGAACTATATTTTCGGACTTCCCGAAGACGATGCGGCCAGCATGCAGGACACACTGGCCATGGCCTGCGACCTGAATGCCGAGTATGCCAACTTCTATTGCACCATGGCCTACCCAGGCTCCCAACTCTATGCTCAAGCGATCCAAGAAGGGTGGCCTCTGCCGTCCACGTGGTCGGGCTATTCACAGCATTCCCTCGATTCGTTACCCCTGCCGACCATGCATCTGACGTCGGACGCCGTGCTTCAGTTTCGCGATGCTGCCTTTCAGCGGTATTTCTCACGTCCAGAGTATCTGTCCATGATGAGCCGGAAATTTGGCGACGGCGCCGTCGCTCATATTCAGGAGATGACGCGTCATACGCTCGATCGGCAGGCCGTCAATGCGGCCGCACACTCCATTGTTTTGCCAAGCCCACACACACGGTCTTCAATTCCATTGCCTATGGCGAGAGGTGCTGTATGAAAGTCTTGTTGCTGTACCCCACGTGGACCGGTGCCTACGGCCTTTTCGGGCATTTTGCACGGCGTAATTCGACCTGGCCTCCTTTGAACTTGGCCTTGCTCGGCGCCATCGCAGAGCAGCATGGGCACGAGGTGACGATCATGGACGGGGAAGCCGAACGGATACCGCTCGACCAGATGGTGAAAGCCGCTATTGCGCACAATCCGGATATCATCGGTTTCACGGCGACAAGTCCATTTTTTCATCTCGCGAAGGCGGTGGCCGAAGGGATTAAGCAGGAGGCGCCGCACATTCTCATTGCCGTCGGCGGTCCGCATATTACGATCATGAAGGAAAGGGCGCTCTTGCCCGCCTTCGACTATGCCTTTATCGGCGAAGTCGAAGAGTCCTGGCCGCAGTTCCTCAACCAGTGCGAACTGGGAAAGCCGGTCTCTGACGTAGCGGGAATTATTTATCGGGGCGCCGATGGCAACGTCGTGTCCACCGGTCCAGCCGCCGACATCACGGATCTCGATCGACTCCCATTTCCTGGCCGCCATCTTTTGAAGATGCCGCTGTACAAATTGGGCACGCTTCGCGGGCGATTACCGTTTACCTCCATCCAGACGATGCGCGGCTGTCCATGGAAGTGCATTTTTTGCGCATCCGAGGCGCTGAAGACCACGAGCATGCGCGTTCGGTCACCCAGACGAGTCGTCGACGAAATGAAAGCGGTGGTGGCGACCTTCGGCACGCGGCATTTTTACATCGTCGATGATGTGATGACCCTGTGGAAGGAGCACATTCTGGAAATCGGCGACCTGATCCAGCAGGAGAAGCTCGACATTACGTTCGAAGGGAGTACGCGCGCGAACCTGGTCGAAGAAGACGTGATCAAGCGTCTGGTGCGCAGCGGTCTCATTCGACTGTCTTTTGGCCTCGAGACGGTCGATCCCGAGATGCGAAAAACGATGAAGAAGCAGGTGCCGCTCGATCACTATACACGCGCGAATCGAATCTGTAACGAGCAGGGCGTCGAGGCGCTGAATTCCGTCATGATCGGTCTGCCCGGTGAAACCCGCGAAACCGTCCGTGCCACCTTGGACTTTCTGGGAAAGGCCCGAGAAGTCAAACAAGCGAATTTCGCGATTGCCGTTCCTTATCCCGGCACGGAATTTCACGAGATGGCGACGAAGGGCGAAAAGGACGTGCAACTGATGACCGACGATTTCTCCGAATATCGTCGCTATGGATCAGCGGTGACGCGAGTGGGGGATTTGACGCCGCATGATTTGATTGAACTGCAGAACGAAGGATTTGTCAGCATCTATTCCGCACCGTGGCGTTGGATACCCATGTTGCAGAAGCACGGTATTTTGGGCGGCAGTTTGATGCTGTTTCGGCTGGCGCGACTCCTGATGTCCAAACTGTTTCACACGAATCGGGGTGGCGCCGACAATATGGTGAGTTTGGGAGACGGAGGATTCGACAGTGTCCGCGGACCGATGGCACCGTCGGCGACCGGGATCACACACACGATGACCGCGACGGTTCCAGCGTCGGCGTTAATCTCGATAGCATCGGCAAAAAGTCACAAGATTCCGGCAGGTCACTATGGGAGCCCGGCGAGTCCGAATCTGTAAGAGAGGGAGAGTCGCGCAATGAAGGAGAGGCGTGAACAGTCCGATGAATCGAAGCCGACCGCTCTGCTGATCCAACTCGAGTTCCCAACCTGGGCCACGGCCCGCGCCTGGACCTACTCCGCAAGCTACGCCGTTCAAGAAGGCCTTACGGCGAATGGAGTGGACTGTGTCACGGTGCCGGCGATCGCCCATACCTCCAATGCGTCGCCGGAGTCGTGGCTGTCGCAAGCTAGGACACTCTTAGAAGGCAAACGGTTTGACCAGCTCTGGGTCTGGCTCGTGCATTCCTCATTGGAGGATGCGATGCTCGAATGGCTGGCGAAATTGGCGCCGGTCAGGGTCGGCGTCGTGATGGAGTCGCTGCAATACGACGAGGAAGATTATCGCCATGTTCCTCAACTGAGAGGGCGGCAGGCGCTGGTCGAGAGTCAGATGCGCTACATGACGCATGTCCTCGTGCCGGATGAACTGGATGCTGAGTCGCTGAATGCCCGCCGCGTGACCCGAGCGCTCTGGTGGCCGCCCATGGTGCCGTCACGAACGATCCTCGTGCCTTCGGCAGCGCCGTCGCAATGCCGAGGTGTTTTTCATGGAACTCCGTATGGGGCGCGGCAGCAATGGGTGCGCGATCCAAGCCTCCAAAAGGTGATGTGTTTCGAAAAGCCAATCATCCCTCCCACGCACTACCAAGCCATGTTCGATCGCTTACAGACGGCCGCGGCTCAATATGTGCGGAACGGTCAACCGGTCACTGAAGAGAAATTGCGAGCATATGTCTCAGCGCTTCAAGAGATTCGCGCCGGAGAATTCGGTGAATGGATGGCGAGCTTGGCGCAATGGCCGGCGATCGTCAACCTCCCCAGTCTAGCGAAGTTCTATGGCGGCCGCGTTTACGAGGGTATGGCGGTCGGCCGACCGATTGTTTCATGGGCGACCCCCCATCGGCCTAAAAACCGGGCTCTATTCGAGAACGGCACCGAGATCGTGTTATTTGAAAAGGACGACCCTCAAGATTTAGCACGCATCCTCGGTCAGCTCTTGAACGATGAGGCGCGTTGCCATTCAATTGGTATTCGGGCCCAGTCGAAGCTTCGGCAATTTCATACCGCAGAACGCCGCTTGCAAGAGACGCTTCGATGGATCGAAAGCGGGGAGGACCCCCAATATGGACTGTTGCCAGCGATCTCGATGGCTAACCAGAACAATGGAGTCGGCACGTCACTCCAATCTCCTATATCTACGCCGCACAAGGTATCGGTGACACCGCACGCTCCCGCCGGCCACATCGATGCGTTCTATGAAAAGCTGTTTATCCAGACCCCGCACTGGTCGACGCCGCATCCCAATGCGGACGAAGCCGCTCGGTGGTCGAAGATCGCCGGATTTCTGGAGATGATCCGACGGGCCGGCGGCAATACGCCGCTCCGGGTCGCGGAAATCGGGTGCGGTCGAGGCTGGCTCACCCATTTAGTCTCGACCTATTATGGAACGTGCGAAGGCGTCGAGCCGGTCGCCGGCGTCGTGGATCGAGCGCGCGAATTGTTTCCATCCCTTCGCTTCACGGCGGGTACGGCGCAGACCCTGCTCGATCGACCGGATTTCACCCCCTACGATGTCGTCATTTCCTCCGAGGTGATTGAGCATGTGCCTCGCGGCGAGCAAGGGGCCTTCTTGCGTAGGCTGCGTGAACTGGTGAAGCCCGGTGGCCATATTCTGCTCACGACGCCACGCGGCGATGTCTGGGAGCAGTGGCGGCAGATCGCCCCGCCCAATCAGCCGATCGAAGATTGGTTGACCGAACGGCAATTGCAGTCGCTCTGGGAAGCGGAGGGAATGGAGTATCTCGGTCTGGAACGGGTCTATGTCGAAGTGCCGACCTTACGATTTGTTCCAGCCCCGACACCGAACGAGCTTCGCACGTTGAATGTCATGCCGATTTATCAGGTCTGGGCTTGCCGCCGGCCGTCGACCCATCCAGAGAATACCATCGTCTCGCAGTTCAATCGACCTCCAATGGTGTCGGTAATCGTACCGACCTATAACCGTCCTGATCGGCTGCGCGAATCGCTCGAAAGCATCTTGGCGCAAACCTTCCAGGATTTTGAAGTGATCGTCGTGAACGATGGTGAGATGGATGTCACTTCCGTAGTCGATGCGCTGCCGCATGGAGGCCGAATCACCTGTGTGAAACACGACCACAACCGAGGCCTAGCCGCAGCGCGCAACACCGGGATACGTCTTGCCCGCGGAACCTATGTGTCCTATCTCGACGACGACGACCGATATTATCCCGACCATCTCGCTGTCTTGGTTCAGGCGCTCCAGGGCGGCACCTTTAAAGCGGCCTATACCGACGCCTTTCGTGCCGTGGAAACGTATGACGGCAATCGGCGAGTTGTGACGCAGCGCGATCTTCCGTATTCGTATGATTTCAGCGCGGCGGGTTTGCTTATCAGCAATTACTTTCCGGTCTTATGCGTCATGCATGAGCGCGCATGCCTGGATACGATCGGCGTCTTCGATGAAACGCTGTTCGCCCATGAGGATTGGGATCTCTGGATTCGCATGGCCACCGCGTATCCATTCCTTCATGTGAAGCACACGACCGCCGAGTTCTCATGGCGGACCGACGGGTCGTCCATGACCAGTGGGACGAAAGACACGTACCTCCGGACGACGGAGATCATTTATAGAAAATACCGGCCCCACGCTGAGCGGATCGCCGGTGTGCTCGACGCGCAACAGAAAGAATTGGTCCACCGGCAGGTCAATCTGCGGCCGAAGACGATGGCCTGTTCGATCATCATTCCCGTGTGGAATCGGCGTGATCTCACGGAACAGTGCTTGATCAGATTGGCCGAGGTCACGCAGGGGAATGAATACGAAGTCATCCTCGTCGATAACGGGTCCACGGATACCACGCCGGAACTTCTCCGCGCGTTATCGGGCGACGTCCGGATTATCCGCAACGAGGAGAACCGTGGTTTTGCCGTTGCGTGCAATCAGGGGGCGCGCGCCGCCAAGGCTCCCTATTTGGTCTTTCTCAATAACGACACGCTCCCATTGGAAGGCTGGCTTGAGGCGCTTATTCAGGAAGTAGAGGCGTCGCCGGATGTGGCGGTGGTCGGCAGTCGATTGCTGTACGAAAATGGAAGCATTCAGCACGGAGGCCTGGCGTTTTCCTGGCTGTACGGGACGGCCTACCATATGTATATGCGCGTGGCGGCGAATGCGCCGATGGTGACTCGTCGGCGGGAGATGCAGGCGGTGACGGCCGCATGTATGTTGGTTCGGCGAGAGGCATTCGAAGCAGTCGGGGGCTTCGACGAAGGGTTTCGCAATGGGTTCGAGGACGTGGATCTGTGCTTGAAAATTCGTGAGCGGGGCGGTCGTGTCATCTATCAGCCACAGAGCACGCTGTATCATCTAGAAAGTCAAACGCCCGGCCGAAAAGCGCACGAGCAAGACAATGTCCAACGTTTCAAAGAGCGCTGGCAGTCCTACTGGTGGCTCCCTGACGAATACATTCTCTACGCAGAAGATGGCCTGGCTCTTCAGATGTGGAAGGAGCACGGGCACTGGAAAGACCGGCTGATTCCTTTCGCGAACTTGGAAGACGGGGCGCCATGGGAATATCTGGCGGACGTTCAGCGTCTGACGCACAGGCGCGATCCTGCTGCCATTGACGAGTTGAAAAAAAGACTGGCTCAGGCCGGCGCGTGGCCGAATGACGCGCATGTGTTCCGCTGGGCTGCATTTCTCTGCCGTCACCTCGATGTATCTCACTGCGAGGCGCCGTTCTGGCGCCGCTTGCTGAATATCGAAGAGGCTCCGGAGGCCCGCGCCGCGTTGGCTCGTCACGCAATCGAACAGGGACATCTCGAGGAGTCAGAGACTCATATAGCCGCGCTGATGAATTCCACACGAGATCTCGGGGAAGGGTGGCTCTTGCGAGGGATAGTAGACATGCAGCGGCAAGCTTACTCACAAGCCATGACGGCATTTGAAGCGGCACTGCAGCATGGCGGCGATGGCCGAAAGGCTCATATGGGATGCGGCATGGCCGCCGTCGGGCTGGATCGCCTCGATCATGCGTGGACCGCTTTCCAAGCAGTGCTGAACATTTCACCGGACGATACCGAGGCCATCAATTGGTTATTGCGCGTCGGGACTGCGCTTCAGCGATGGCCGTTGCTTTGCGAAGGGCTCCATCGATTTGTGCAGCGCAATCCCGGCGATCTCTCCTTGCGATACGCCCTGGCCGGTGTGGCGATCCGTGCAGAACAATACGACCTGGCCCGCGCACAATATGACGCGGTTCGATTGCTCGATCCGCACTATGACGGATTATCAGAACTGGCGAAGGCCCTCGATGACCGCGAGGCGTGCATGGTACCGCATGCCCCATGAGGAGCTTCCGCCCCGGGCGCTGGTCGTGCAATTGGCTCGTCTCGGCGATCTCATGCAATCGCTGCCTGCGATCGCGGCGCTCCAAGCCCAACCGCAGATTGCGGCGGTCGATGTCTTGTGCGCGGCTCCTTTGGCGTCGCTGGCCTCATGCATGACGGGCGTCGATCGAGCCCTGTCGTGGGATGTCCCGCGGTGGCACGCGTGGGCTGAGCGCTGGGTTCGTGACCCGCAGACGGTCGCCGTTGAAATCGAGGCGTATCTTAAAACAGTCATGCCCATGCCCAAACCGTATGAGATTGCATATAACCTGAATCAACATCGGCGTGCCATAGTGGTTGCGACGCTCGTGTCTGAGCGCGTCGTCGGGCCAGGGGAGCGCGGACCGCTCTCGATGGAGCTTCCTCCGTGGGCAGACTATCTGCGCCACATGGCTCGTGACCGGGGCGCGAATCGAGTGCATCTCGCGGACGTGTTTTGCGGGTTGTGCGGCATCATGCCGCCGGGGTCAGCCCCTCGACTGCGAATGCCGACGATCGATTTGCCTGCCGATTTAAGCTCCATCGGAAAGGGCCGCGGCCTATGGGTCGCCATCGCGGTCGGGGCAGGAGAAGGGGAGCGATGTGTGCCGCCTGTCGTATGGCGGGACTGGATTCGCGCCTTTCTCGATGCGAATGGCGAAGGGCATGTGATTCTGATCGGCAGCCATACCGACCGCGAACGAGCCGGCGCCATTCAAGATGGGTTGTCCTCGCTCTGTTTGGGACGCATATGGGATTGCACTGGACGGACGACATTGATGGAGACTGCCGCCCTCCTGGCGCGTTGCGGATGGGTCGTTGGGAGTGACACCGGCCCTCTTCACCTGGGCGCAGCCGTGGGAACTCGCGCTATGGGATTCTATTTTGCGCGCGCCCGAGTGCACGAAACGGGACCGTACGGCCAAGGACATTGGACGTGGCAAGCGCAATCTCAGGAGGAGCGTCCAACCGCCGTAGATGTCGCCAAGATCGAGCGATGGCCAATCGTCGAGAGTGTGCGGTTGTTGGTCGAAGGAAACGCGACGGCATGTGATGGATGGCGACTGTGGCAGAGCGCGCTGGATCGTTTGGGCGTCTACCAGGTGGCCAAAGACGCCGGCTCGGATTCCGGAGAACCGCGTGAAGACGTGTGGCGGCGTGTGCATCGGCCGCTGCAATTGAAGGCGAGAACTCATGAATACGTTTGAAGCCAATATGATGGGCCTTGCGGCCAAGGCGCCGACGCTGGCACATGCAATCCGCGAGGCGCAAGGCGGCGCGCTCGCCGTCATCCCTGCGCGGTCCGGGAGGCCGACGGCCACGGCGGGCGGGCGCTCCATTCATAGCGCCTATGATCCGTGGCGGGAGGCTGAAGCGTGGGCGAAGGCCCAGGCAGAAGCCTGTCATGCCGGTGAGGTTCTCATCGTGCTCGGCGTCGGACTGCTTTATCACGTCGAAACGTTACGAGCTCTTGTACCGCGCGAGACGACGATCGGCGTGGTCGTCCCAGACATGAGCGAATTACACGATGCGTGCAGGGCCAGGGCGTTGGACGGATGGATCGGTGACGTCGAATGGCTGTGGGGATCAATGGAGCGGATTGCAGAGTCGGTTGGCAAAACAGGCCGACCGCTGCGCATCTTGACCTATGCGCCTGCCGCCGCGCTTCACACCGCGATCCACGCGGATCTCGATCGACTGATTCGGCGCCAGATAGCGGCGCACGCAGGAGGCCAGTTACATGTGGCCGTTGTTGGGCCCATTTACGGCGGGTCGCTGCCCATTGCACATTATGCGGTCGCGGCGCTCGAACAATTAGGCCACCGTGTAACGTGGATCGATCACAGTGTGCATCACACGAGTTACGACGTGATGACCGGACTGAAAGAACCGCGTCACCGGATGACTATGCAGAGTCGGCTGGCCGATCTCTTGGGGCAGTTGACGATCGCGCGGATTGCCGAAGATCCGCCTGATGTCGTGCTGGCCCTCGCACAAGCGCCCATGACGCTTCCGTTGCTGGAACATATGCGGCGCAAAAACTTCGTGACCGCAATGTGGTTCGTTGAAAATTATCGGCACCTCACCTATTGGCAACAGGTGGCCGCCGGATATGACCATTGGTTTGTGATCCAGCAACAGCCCTGTATCGACGCGCTGCGATATGCGGGGGCCAAACAGGTCAGCTATTTGCCCATGGCCGCGGAACCTTCTATTCACCGTCCCCTGCATTTGACTCCTGAGGAGCAGACAATGCTCGGCGCCGATGTCGCATTCGTCGGCGCGGGCTATGCCAATCGCCGTGACCTGCTCCCTCGACTCGTGACCAATGAGTGGGGATTTAAACTGTGGGGGAACGAGTGGGAGGGTGCCGCGTCGCTTGTCGGCGTCTTGCAGCGCGCCGGCGCGCGTATCGATACGGAGACATGCGTCAAAGTATTTAATGGGACAAAGGTGAACCTCAACCTACATTCCTGGACAGGCGCCGGATTGGATCCTGACGCAGATTTTGTTAACCCGCGAACGTTTGAATTGGCCGCATGTGGTGCCTTTCAAATTGTCGACAACCGAGCGCTGATGCCTGATGTCTTTTCCAATGAACAGATGGTGACATTCGGACAACCTGAAGATCTTGTTCCTCATGTACGTGCGTGGCTTCGCGACGATAGCGGACGGAAGGAAATTGCCGAGGCGGCTCGTCAGCGCGTCCTGGCCGAGCATACCTATGTGCATCGCATGCGGCAGCTTCTCGCGCAGATCGGATTAAGCCGGCCCGATCGCGTCGGCGCCGTACTTCAAGGCGAACGTCAAGCGGGCGCGCTCAGAGAAAAGAGCGCATCAGTACCTGAGTTGATTCCCATGTTGGCGCCCTTCGACGGTCGGGAGCGTGTCGAACTGAAGGACGTGGCGGCTCGAGTGCGTGCGCGTGGAACGACCGCCGTGCTTAGCCGGGAAGATTTGCTGGTTCTGATGTTAGACGAATACCGGATGGAAACACGCGATCTCTTATGAGCAAGCAGGTCCTCATCATCAATATTACGCGGATGGGAGATCTCGTACAGACGATCCCTCTGTTGGCTCGTCTTAATCACGAATGGCCCGGTGTTGCGATCGACCTGATCGTCGATCAGAGCTTCGCTTCCATGGCGGCCTTGTTGCCCGGTCTACGCCACGTGCACGCGTACGACTTTCAGCGGCTCACCGATCATTGCCGCACCATGGCCACGGATGTTGTGACCCTGTATCGGGAAATGTCGGTCTGGACGCGGCCGTTGATCGAGACGAAGTATGACCGTGTAGTCAATCTTACGTTCAACCGGCGCAGCGGTCTGTTAGCGTCCCACATCGGCGCGCCGGATATACGTGGTGTCACTACCACATCGGACGGGGTATCGATCATTCACAATTCCTGGATGACCTATTTTGCCGACATGCATCGCCATCGTCGATTCAACCGTTTTAATCTGGTCGATCTGTACGCCTTGGGGGGCAGTGGGCCCGGTCCCTATGCTCCACTGAGAATGTCTCTTCTGCCCTCGTCGATCGAGTGGGCTGGACGCTTCCTGGCAACAGCGAATCCTCGCGAGCGCGTGCCGGTCGCGGTCCAAATCGGGGCGAGTGATGCGATAAAAGCCTGGCGACCGGAATATTTCGGTCGTACGATGGCCACGCTGAGCCGACACGTAAAGGCGACGTTCGTGCTGATCGGATCGAAAGGGGAGGCAGAATCCGTGCAACTCGCCCTGGCGACCTATCGCTCCGTCGGTGGCATGGCGGAAATCCATGACGCGGTGGGAAAGACGGATATGCCCCAGCTCGCGGCCCTCTTGGCGCAGTGCCGTCTCTTATTGACGAACGATACAGGTCCCATGCATATCGCGATCGGTGTGGGGACCCCGGTTATCGATTTGTCGGTGGGCCATGTCGATTTCAACGAGACAGGGCCATACGGGAAGGGACATTGGGTCGTGCAGCCGGACCTCGGATGTGCACCATGTGGATTCGATCAAATGTGTCCCCATCATGCGTGCAAGGATCGTCTCGTTCCCGATCAAGTGGCGGCGCTCTGCCGCCATGCGGTCGGGCTTGGACCATTTCCCGAATTCATGACGGGCGTCCGCCTCTACGAGTCGGATGTCGATGGGGACGGTTTAGGGTGTTATCGGATGCGCGCCGGCCACATGGATCAGGCGTCTGATTGGTATGGAAGATTTTGGCGCCTGTATTGGTACGACGCGTTTACATCAGACGCTAGCGCCATGTCTATGGAGGCCCCGCCTCCGGACTTCGCCGATCAGGCCTTGCTCTTTCGAAGGCTCGACCCCCTGATCACGCGGCTAGTCAAGCGGACGGCCGATCTCGTTCGATTCACTAAACGGAATCCTTTGCCGATCGAGACGCTCAAGTCGGCGCAGGCCGAGGTTGCCGAGGTGCGTCTGCAGGCCCTCGACATGACGATGCCGTCACCGGCGTTTGGGCCGACGACTGTTGCACTGCTGCGAGAATTGCAGAACGGCGATGGAATGGAGCTGTCCATGATGGCCGAACAGCAAGCGACGGCCTATCGGACGTGGGGCCATCGCGTGAAATCCGTGATGGATCGGCTGGATACGTTGCAGAAGATGCAATCCAAGCGTCGAGTATCGCGCGCGGATGAAGTTCCTCTTCTCATGCCTTAACCAGGAGTCGCGCATGCAAGTCATGCTGGATAATGAACAGTGGACCGTCAATGACAGTACCTCTCTTATGGAAATATTGGCGCAGGTGAGTGATAAGGCGTTCGCGCAGAACCGTGTCGTCATTGCGCTGCAGGTCGGCGAACGACGCATGACGGACAGGGATTTGACACCCACGCAGCTGGGGCCAATCGGCGCTGGGATGGGTCCGGTTCGCGCCACCACACAATCCATGACGCAAATAATAGACGGGGGCGATGCCTCCATGCGGCTCTTTGCCGGGTTGTTGAAATCCGACGCATTGGGAATTGTACAGGCGATCCGCGCGGGTCGACCACCGGCGGGTCTGTTTGATGCCTGGTTGGGCCGGCTCGCCGATTACCTGGAATGTGAGGAAGCCAAGGTGTCGCAAGCAGCACCTGGCATTTCCTTGCCATCTCTGGCTCCTTGGGTGGCCCGTTTATTGGAAGTTCGGATAGCGGCCGATTGGGTGAGCGTGGCTGATGTGGTGGAATATGAGATTGTGGCCCGCCTTCCCGGCTAGTTGCACGGGTACTCTTTGCTCTCCGTTCTGTTCGGTTGGATGGTGTCTATCTAAGTCATTACCCCACAGGCCTTTCCCCTCAAGTCCTGCAGAGAAGTGCCGATAAAGGACGCATCACGGTGATTCGCGATCGGAGAGGGGAGAAAAAAAGTAAAAGATCGCCGATTCGCCGAACCCTTTGGCATGGATGCTGGGGGTGTGCTGCAGTGTTTTTCAGGTTCATGGAGGAATAGACCATGTCGCTCGTAGTCAATACTAACGTTGCCTCGCTCGCCGCGCAGAATAACCTCACCAACAGCACCGGTCAGCTGGAGCGATCGGTTGAACGCTTGTCATCCGGCTTGCGAATCACACGCGCCGCTGACGATGCCGCCGGTCTCGGTGTGTCCGAAACATTGCGGGCTCATATTAAGAGCATCAATCAGGCGACTCGAAATTCCAATGACGGGATCAGCCTGACGCAGATTGCCGACGGTGGGGCGCAGACGATTGGGAACCTGTTATCCCGATTGCGTGAGCTGGCTTCACAGTCGTCCAACGGTACGGTGGGGACAACTGAACGGTCCTATCTGGATCAGGAGTTCGTTCAGTTACGATCGGAAATCGATCGCATCGCGTCCGTCACAGAATTCAACGGAACAGCTCTGTTGAGTGGAGCAGCTAACACGTTTACCTTGCAGGTCGGGTTCAAAAGCGGTGCAAACAATACACTGAGTTTGTCGCTAAAGGATCTCGATCTGACTTCAATCGGGCTCAGCTCGGTCAACGTGTCCTCTTCAGCCAATGCGCAAAGCGCGTTGGGAAATATCGATAGCGCCATCAGCGCGGTGGCATCCGCCCGAGCAGATTATGGTTCGTACCAAAATCGCTTGGAAGCCACGATCTCGAGTCTCCAAGTCACCAGTCAGAACTTCAGCGCTGCTGAGTCACGGATTCGTGATGCGGACGTCGCCTACGAGACATCGATCTTTACGAAGAACCAAATTCTCGTGCAGTCTGGTATCGCGATTTTGGCGCAGGCCAATGCGTTGCCACAGCAAGCTCTCGCGTTGCTGAAGTAATCAAGTTCTCTACCGGTCCTTTCTCAATAAGAAGGGACCGGTAGACGGACCTCTTCAGGGAGGCGGCCATGATAGAGGATGTCGTTACACGGGAAGCGCTTCCAACCGCACATTCCGTTGGGCCAGCCACTCCACACGGGCCGCAACCCAGTCATGCCTATCCGACGTCTCAGCCTGTTGATCGTGAGACGCTGGAAAGTACGGTGGCACGTGTTCAACAGTCCGTCGAGCAATTCAATTCAAGTCTCAAGATAGAAATTGATCCTGACAGCAAACAGGTTATCGTGAAAATACTCAACGATCAGTCCGGCGAAGTGATCCGGCAGATTCCCGCCGAGGAGATGATCGAGATCGCAAGACGGCTGGACGCATCACAAGCTCTTCTCATCACAAAACGGACATAAATCATGGCAGGAATCACCTTTGGCGGATTAGGAAACGGGTTTGACTTTCAATCGGTCATTACTGCGTTGGTGGCCGCGAAGCAAGTCCCGATTGATCAATTGTCGTCGGATCAACAGGCCCGACAAAGTCAACTGACGGACTATCAATCGTTGGGTACAAACCTCCTAAAGTTGCAAACCGCCGCAGCCGCTCTCAATACATCCGGCAGTTTTGACCGGTTCAGCGCTTCGTCAAGCGATACGAACGTGTTAGGTGTCAGCGCAACCAGCGGCGCTACGCCGGGTAACTACACCGTCAATGTCACGCAATTGGCGGCGGCTCATCAGTTCACCAATAAGGCAACGAAAGCGGTTGCGACTACAACTACCAGCATAGTGACCGGCGCTTCGGCGACTTTTAGTTTTAAAGTCGGTACCGGAACCGTTCACGATATCACTCTTGGAACCGGGGCAACGCTAGACGATCTAAGGACACAGATCAATGACCTGGGAGCTGGGGTTCAGGCCTCGGTACTTAATACAGGAACTGAGTCGAATCCAGCTTATCGATTAGTGCTTTCAAGCACGACCACCGGCCTCACGAATGCCATCACAGTGACGGGAGACAGTACAAACCTCGATTTCCTCAATGCGTCAGGGACCGGCGGGACGGATACCCTCCAAGCGGCACAGGACGCCACAATTGTTCTCGGCGATCCTACGGCGAATCCTGTGACGATTCAGCGTAGTAACAACACGATCGCTGATGCGATTCCCGGACTGACATTGACTTTGAAATCGACCACGCCGGCCGGGAGTACCGACAGTGTGTCTGTAAACTTTGATACCTCCGCCATCAAGAGCAATATCAAGTCTTTGGTCTCCGCCTACAACAATATTGTGAAATTCATTAATGATAGAAACACCTATGACACCGATAAAAAACAAGGCGGGTTGTTCTTTGCTGAAAGCACGCCTAAAACCGTTCAAAGTCGGCTGCGTCAGGCATTGGCTGACGATGTGGATGGACTCACGGGTTTGACGTCAGTATCAGAAACTGGATTTAAAACGGAACGCGACGGGTCCATTACGATCAACGATACCGCGCTAGACTCGGCACTGAGTACCAATTACACGGGTATTAAAAATCTGTTTATCGGACAAGCGGCTTCAAGCGGAGTTGCCCAGCGACTGTCAGATGCGATCGATGGATTGGATGCGGTCGATACCGGTGCGTTGACCTTACGGGAGAAGAACCTTACGACACAGATCGGGGATTTATCTGATCGCATTACGCAGGGTAAAAATAGTCTCAGCCAGTACCAGGAACAACTGCAACTCCAGTACGCACAATTGGATGGCTTGCTTCGACAATTCCAGACTCAGGCTAACTATCTCACACAATCACAATCACAATCGCAGTCGCAGTAGAGGAAACGCACATGCATGAGGGCATCCATCAATACCGCCGCACGCAAGTTCTGACGGCTTCAGAAATACAACTGATTGTATTGCTCTATGATGGAGCGTTACAGGCGCTGCAACTCGCTCAAGAAAGCATCACAAAGAACAATTATATCGATAAGGCCCGATTTCTTGGCCGTGCGGTGGCCATTATCAGCGAGCTCTCCGATGTCCTCGATATGGAACGAGGGAAGGAAATTGCGGTCTCGCTTCGTCGGCTATATGCCTATATGTTGGATGAGTTGACCCAGGCCAATCTCCGGCACAACGCACGCCACCTCGACGGGCCGATCCGCTGCTTGAGCGCACTGCGAGAGGCCTGGTATGCCCTCACCCAACAGAATGTTATGGCCGGTGCGGTAGTAGGCGGGTAACCATGCAGCCCTCCTGGGAAATGGAAGCCGAGGCCTTGACTCAGCGGGCTATGCTGGCCGCGGATGAAGGTAAATGGAATGCCGTCGATACCTGCTACCGGCAACGGGCCGAGCTCTTTCGCACGAACGACGCGCCCGCCTCGCTCGCCAAACGCCTTCGCAGTCTCGATGACGTGATCTCGAATAAGCTTCGTATGGCCATGATGACCGTACAACATCTGTTGACTGAAGCCGCGTCGAAGCAACGATGCCTTGAACGATTCGATGTTGCGGGCGAGACCGCCTCCAACGGCTCCCAACGAGTCAACCGTCTCGTATAACGGAAGAAGCGGACTTATTCTATGCCGATTGAATTCACCCATCTTCATAATCTAGTCAGGACCTATCAGCGGTCCTTGAATCTGAGCGATTCGCTGCGCCGGACGGAGCCGCGGTCGCCGGACGAGACTACAGATCGTGTGTCGATCTCCACCGAGGCGCGGGAACCGCACGATCCCACCGATCTTGAAGATGGCAGCCCACCGGACGAATCTGCGTAACACTAGGCGTTTCTTTCTCGGCATGGCTGCCCCTGAGTGGGCAAGGATTGCCTAGCGCCGCCATCGCGTCATTAATCGAAATTCCATGATTGCCGTGTCTTTCACCTGGCAATATCCTTGCTAGTCTTTCTCGGGTGAAGATGGATGAACGCAATGTAGGTGACGGGTATCTGACGGCTGCTGAACAAGGCCGCCCCATCGTCCTGTTGAAAAACTCCCGCGCTGGATTGCATCATTCCCTGATGCAACGACTCACTGAGGCGGGCTATGCGCCCAGACCCATTCAGACCATGCCGGAAGTCTTTCAAGCTGCAGAAGACTCATCAGTGGATGCCCTTCTCTGGCCCATCGACGATTGCGAAATTGAGGCCATGTATTTGCTCGAACAGCTTCGCAATCGTGAAAGCGATCTTTGCGTGATTATTTTAGGCCCTGAGTTAGGCGCCGAACGCGTCTCCGCTTGTCTGAGAAACGGGGCGTTCGATTTTCTGGCTCTCCCTATTCGACCGGGTCGCTTGGAGGAATCCCTTCAGCAAGGGTTAGAAATTCGCGGGTCCTTCCGCAAGGTGCGAGGCTTGTCGGACGCCTTGAAGACCGCCAATGAAGCGCTCGCCGGAGAACGGGACAGCTTAAAGCGATTGAATGCGAGCCTGGTATTGTTGAATCAGCTTGGACACGCCATGTCTCGAACCCATGAAGCCGAAGAAATCGTCAGAATTGTTGCCGAGCGTCTCCCTCACATTCTGCCTTACGATGTGTTCAGCGTGAGCTGGCGAGAACCTGAACGGATGTGGATGTATGGTGCCGATGCAATGAGTGAAGAACCCTCTCGTCGCCCAGAAGCCGTCGAATCCAGGGAACGATCATCGCTCACAGCCGTCCGGCGTCATGCGACCCATCCCCACGATGATCATCGCCCGATGGATACGATCGATCTGCCCCTCCTCTCGGCGCATCAGCCGGTCGGCCGATTGCGGTTGGAGCGGGGACAGGAGAGACCGTTTGGTTCCTCCGATCGGGAGTTACTGATGTCGGTGGCCACCTCGCTGGCTCTTTCCCTCACGAATGCAGATGCGCATCGGAACTTGGAGCAGATGGCGATGAAAGACGGATTGACCGATCTCTTCAATCGTCGCGCATTCGATCAACTGCTCAGTCAGGAAGTCAAAGCGGCCGACCGCTACCGATCGCCCTTGTGCCTGTTGTTGGGAGATGTGGACCACTTCAAAACCGTCAACGACCAATTCGGGCATCCGGTCGGAGATGCTCTGCTCAAGGAAGTCGCAACGTTGTTGTCCGAGTCGTTACGTGAAGTGGATATCGTCGCTCGTTATGGGGGAGAAGAATTCGCGATCATCTTGCCGCGGACCGACGTGGCTTCCGCAACCGTGTTGGCCAACCGGATTCGAGAGCGGATCGATCGCCACATTTTTATGAACGAACAATCGACGATCCGGCTGACTCTCAGCCTGGGGGTAGCAGGTTTCTCATCGACGGCCGTGCGGTCGAAGGATGCCTTGATCGAAGCCGCAGATCATGCTTTGTATCGAGCCAAGACGCGCGGAAGAAATCGCGTAGAAATTTACGAGGCCGTCAACTCAGACCATGCCGAAACGCCGGTAGGTCATCGACCGTAATACCGGGATGCGGACCTATCATGCCCGATCCGAAACAATCCTTCGCGGTGGACGACCGTCGTGAGTGGCTCCGCATCGACGACACCCTGCTCTTAGAGTATCGAGTCGTCGGTGAACCGTACGTCCCGACGTCCGGTCCGGACGCAGCAGCCGCCGAAGAAACCATCACCACCTTCATCAGTAAACCTACGAACGATCTCCTTGCTTTTGCACAACTGCATGAAGGGGAGGCACTCCTCGTGCCTTGGCTCAAAAAAATAGATTGGGTATTGGAAGCCGTTCTTCACCGTCTCGTGCGGATGAGTAAAGAAACCATCCAGCTCCCGCGATTGACGGAGGTGAATATCAGCGGGGGCGGTGTCAGTTTCTCCCTTCCTCGACGACTGCAAGCGGGCGATCAGCTCGATCTCCATATCATCCTGCCCCCTTTCTCAGCCATTCAAGCCCGAGTCGATGTCATGCATGCAACGCCGGTGGATGGGAAGGACGGCGCGTGGTGGACGGGCACCTGCTACACGCAGATCAGCCAAGATGATCATGAATGCTTGATCCGCCATATCCTACACGTACAAGCGGAACGACTCCGCGCTCGGCATTTCACCCAGCCTCCGACTACCTAAACAGCAGGCCTCAGGCGACTTCTTGCGTTTTCTCGGTTGTGATGTGCTGGAGGAGGATTTCTCCGACGTGACTGAAGGCATGTGCGGCCGGTGAATTCGGGGCGGCTTCGACGACCGGGAGGTATGTGCGTACGGACCGCTCGACAGCAGGGTCTTCGGGAATCTCACCTAAGAGTGTCAATTCACCACCGACGTATTGGCGGAGTAGTTTTTGGAGTTGCAGAGTATTGACCTTGGAACGGGAGCTGGTGCGGTTCAGCAGTAGTAAGGGATGAAACGCCGCCAGGGCTTGCCTGGCGATCTCCTGTCCCGCCTCATCAGTGTTGCCGGAAACGGTAAGGATTTCTTCGATACTGGAAAAATCTCGTTCTGCCAGCGCAGCGTTCATGGGATCGCGACTCAAAAAGTGCGAGAGCACGCGGCGGATCGCCGCCAGCTTGACGAACCGATACAGATCGAGCACGGACGTGGGATCGGGCGTCGCCACGGCAATGTGACGGTCGGCCAGGAGAAAGAAATCCAAGGCATGATAGCTGGTGCCGGCGCCGACATCCACAATCAGCACATCGGCTTCCATCCCGCGCAGATGACGGATCAACCGCTTTTTCTTGGCATACGACATATTGGCGGTGGCGAGTGTGTCCCCGGTCCCTGGAATGAGCCGGAGTCCGTGCTGCGTAGAAATCGAATGCGTGACCCCTTCGAGAGTGTCGATACGGCGGGTTAAGAAATCGCTCAGCGTGGTAGAGGGGTACAGCAGGCCAAATAAAATGTGCAAATCTGCACCGCCGACGTCCAAATCCACCAAGACCACGCGCTTTCCCATCTTTGCCAGCACGAGGCCAAGATTGCCCGACACGATACTTTTGCCGACCCCACCTTTGCCGGATGCCACAGAAATAATCGTCGCCATAGTGTCGCGCCTACTGTTTGTACGATGAATCGGTTCGCAGGTGACGCCAACCGAAACTATAAGTGCCTTCGGTAAAGCATCTTTTGTGCCCATAGGGATCGCTCGAAGAGAAGGGTGTTTGATTCAGGATCTGCCTTGTCAAAAGAGAAGGGCCGCTCAAGTTTCTTTCCAACAAGGCCGATACGGCATTCGACATGAACAATGCTTTGTCGGTAACAACGAATAAACCAGTAGACGGCGAGCCCGGGTTGGAAGGACACATCCTGACAGTAGGGGAAGTGGCGCATTTTTTGCGGGTACCGAAATCCACCGTGTACAAACTTGCGAGGCTCGGGCAAATTCCCGCGTCTAAAATCGGCAAGCACTGGCGATTTCTCCGTAAAGATCTTCAGCACTGGATGCAGAGCCGATCGGTTGGTCAATAAGCTCGCACGTTCGTCCCTCACAGGCGCGGTGTGCGGCGAAGGATGACGATGGTCCTCGCAGAAAGAATGTATTCATGCAACTGAGTCCGTCGACGTTCACAGATCTTCGCAATCTAATTTACGAACGCACCGGGATTTTCTTTCCGGACAACAAAAAATACGTTCTCGAGAGCCGCCTCCAAGCCCGACTGAAAGAACGAAAGTGCGCCACTTACGAAGACTATTTTCAGTTGCTGAAATACGATGCCTGGCGGGATCAAGAGTTGAATGCCGTCTATAACCTTGTCACGACCAACGAAACGTTTTTCTATCGAGATTTGCCCCAGCTTCAGATGTTCACCAATACGATCATTCCAGCCGTCGTCCAGGCCAATTCGGCTTCGTCCAGAATTCGTGTCTGGAGCGCGGCCTGTTCAAGCGGGGACGAACCTTACACGTTGGCCATGATGATGTTGGAGCACCCCGCCCTGGCCAATTGGGCGATCGACCTGATCGCCACCGATATCAGCGAAACAGCCCTGGGCGCCGCGCGCGACGCCGTGTACGGATCGTATGCGGTACGAAATGTGCCGCCGCTCTTTATCAATAAATACTTCAGGCACGACGGGCCTCAATACTTCTTGTCGGAGAAGATCAAAGAGCTCGTGAAGTTTTCGCACATGAATCTGTATGACGGCACGCGCTTGAAAATCATCCGAGGCATGGACGTGATTTTTTGCCGCAATTGCCTGATCTATTTTGACGACAAGGCGAAACAAAAGATCGTCGGCAACTTGGCCGATTGCCTACGCCCCAAGGGCTATCTCGTGATCGGCTTCTCTGAATCGATGCACGGTGTTTCGAATGCGTTCAAAGCCGTCCATGCGGATCGTTCAGTGGTGTACCAAAAGCAGTAGTCGAATCGTTTCATCAAGGAGGTTACGGAGATGCAGGCGGATCCCAGCATGAAAATCATGGTCGTAGATGACATGTCAACGATGCGGAGGATCGTCAAGAACCTCTTGAAGCAGTTGGGTTTCGCCAACGTCGAAGAGGCGGAAAACGGGCAGGAGGCGCTGATCAAACTGAAGGCCGATAAATTCGGTTTTGTCGTTTCAGATTGGAACATGCCTGTGATGAGCGGAATTCAATTGTTGAGGGCGATTCGCGCCGACGAGGCGTTGAAGTCGATTCCTGTGTTGATGGTGACGGCCGAAGCCCAAAAGGAAAATATTATCGAAGCGGTTCAAGCTGGCGTCAGCAATTACGTCGTCAAACCGTTTACGGCGGAAGCCCTTCAGGAAAAAATCAACAAGATTTTCAAATAACGGTGAATCGCGGCAGCCGGGTGATGGATAGGTCCTCATGAGGAGCGGAGGCTAACGTGGACGATAATCGAAAGTTGTACGGGGAACTAGGAGAGTTGACGCGGTATATCGAAAATACGATGCGGCAGCTTCGCACGGCGGAAGCGCCCGTGACGGAAACGACCGTACAACTGCCGCAAGCATCGGAACACCTCTCCGGACTCGCCAAGCTGACGGAGGAAGGCACGCATCGGGTCATGGAGTTGACAGAGGAACTGCAGGACAATCGCCGCCAGGTCTCAAAATTATTGGGTGAATTATTCACGCATTTGGCGAGCGGACGAGGAGGAGCCGACTCGACCGATCGCATCGCGGTCATCGTAAAGTTGCTGGCGGCGGACGACACGCGGCTTATGGACATCATGACGGCGCTATCGTTCCAGGATTTGGTCGCCCAGCGAATCAAAAAAATCATCACCATTCTGGATGATGTCGAACATAAATTACTGCAAATGGTCGTGGTGTTCGGCTTGAAGCAGGAAAACGCCCCAAGCGTCAACGGAAAAGCCGATCAAATGCTGAAAGAGTTGGAAGCGTCCCGCAGCACGGCGCTCAAACAAGACTTAGTCGACGATATTCTTGGACAATTTGGATTCAACTAGTCGCGGCGTAGCTCGGCCACGGCCGACGTGGAGGCAGTATGGATGATGAACTGAAAGAAATTCTGAACGAATTTCTGGTGGAAGCGCAAGAGATGATCGAGTTGTTGGACCAGCGGTTCATCAGTCTCGAATCCGATCCGAATAATCGCGGCATGCTGGACGAGATCTTCCGAGCCATGCATAGCATGAAAGGCTCCGGAGGATTTCTCGGGTTTACCCATCTGGTCGACGTCGCCCATCGCGCTGAGAATATTTTGAACAAGCTCAGGCAAGGCGAAATGGCCGTGACTCCCAATGTCATTAACATCGTGTTGGAAGCCGTCGATACGGTGAAGTTGCTGATGGCCGATATCCGGGAAACCGGCACCGATACGCACGTGTCGGTGGAGGCCATTGCCGCCAAGCTGGATGAGATCCTCGCCGCCGGCGGACCGGCCATTCCCCCTGCCGCCGCAACTGCGGACTCTACGGCGACAGCCGCCCCCGTCGCTTCGACTCCAGAGACGCCCGCCGCGGAGGCGCCACCGACGACGAAGCTTGGAGAAATTCTGATTCAAGAAGGTTCCGTTTCAAAAGAGCAGGTGATTGAGGCGCTGGAACAACAGGACCGTAAGTTGCCCCTGGGAGAAATCCTGGTCCAGTCCGGTGTCATCACGGAGCGGACCCTCGAGTCGGCCTTACAGAAGCAGGCCAAGCCGGCTCGCGCCGGCGAAGACGATCAGACCATTAGGGTTGAAACGAGCCGACTCGACAGCGTAATGAATCTAGTCGGAGAACTGGTGCTGGGCCGCAACCGACTCATGAAGTTAGGCGGAGGGCTCGAACAATCGTACGAAAACGAACCGCTGGTACGCGGCTTGACGGAAACCTTGGCGCAACTCAATCTCGTCACCACGGATCTGCAGCTCGCGGTGATGAAAACGCGCATGTTGCCGATCCGAAAGGTGTTGGCCAAATTCCCCCGCATGGTCCGCGATCTGTCTCAGAAGTTGACCAAGCAGGTCCGTCTCGAGCTGCAGGGCGAAGAAACCGAACTTGACAAGTCGGTGGCGGACGAAGTCGGCGATCCTCTCGTACACATTGTGCGCAATGCGATCGACCACGGCATTGAATTGCCGGCCGAACGTCAGGCTTCCGGCAAAGCGATGGAAGGGTTGGTGCGCATCGCGGCCTCGCAGGAAGGCAACAGCATCGTCATCCGTATTCAGGATGATGGACGCGGCCTACAAGTCGATCGCATCAAAGCCAAGGCGCTCTCGCGCGGCATCGTCAGCGAAGCCGAACTTGCCAGCATGGATTCGCGCGACATTCTCAATATGGTGTTTCTGCCGGGCTTCAGCACGGCTGAAAAAGTCACCGATGTATCAGGCCGCGGTGTCGGCATGGACGTCGTGCGAACGAACATTCGGCGAATCAATGGGAGCGTGGAAATCGATTCGCAGGTCGGCAAGGGCAGCATCATCACCATCAAGCTGCCGCTGACGATCGCCATCATCCAAGCGTTGCTCGTGGAGGTGCAAGCGGCCACGTTTGCCATTCCGTTAGGGTCGGTGATCGAAGCTGTCAAGATCACCAAAGACGATGTCAAAACCATCAATGGTCGCGAAGTGCTGACATTGCGCGAGCGGGTCCTACCGCTCCTGCGACTATCGGAAGAGTTTTCAATTCAGGCGGACACGACGTGCGAAAAATTTTATGTGGTGGTCGTCGGCATGGGAGAGCGTCACGTCGGCGTCATTGTCGACCGGCTGCGGTCGCAAGAGGAAGTCGTGATCAAGTCTATGGGCGATTACCTGTCGGAGATCAAGGGCATTGCCGGCGCCACGATTACGGGAGAAGGAAGGGTCGTCTTGATTCTCGATATTCCGGAATTGGTGCAAAGCCTCCGCGCGAGTCGACAGGTCGGTAGCTTGGCCTGAACTCTATGGTCGAAGTCTCGAGAGGGAGAAGTTCATGTCGTCGTTAATCAAAGAAGTCGACGCCCGTACGGGCCTTGCCGGAACCAATCAAATGGAATTGCTTCTGTTCCATGTCGGTACCAGCGAGGTCTTCGGGATCAATGTCTTTAAGGTGCGGGAGGTTATGAAATTCCCCACGCTCACGCGGCTGCCTGAAGCGGACTCGCGAGTGGAAGGAATGGCGAACATTCGTGGAACGACGGTTCCGGTCATCGGTCTGACGCAAATCATCACTGGTTTGATCAGCGGGCAGTCGTCGGAGCTTTTAGAAGGACAGGGCAAGTTGATCGTAACGGAATACAACACTAGCCTACAGGCATTTCATGTGGCCGGTGTCGATCGCATCTTGCGTCTATCCTGGACGCAGATTAAGTCGCCGCCACCGCTTGTTCGAAATAATACGAAGGGGGCCGTGACCGCCGTCGCCATGCTTGACGACGGACGAATGGTGTTGATTCTCGACGTCGAAAAAATATTGGCGGAAATGTCGCCGAAATCGGACGAAGAAGTGTTTGCCGGGGTCGAAATCAGACCAGAGGTCAAGAACAAGCGTGTGCTGTTTGCGGACGATTCGGCCGTGGCCCGCACTCAAATTCGCAAGACCCTGGAACGGCTCGGCATCTCCTATGTGCAGGCAACGACCGGCCAGGAAGCTTGGGATCGTTTGTTGGAGATTGCGGATAAAGCTGCTTCGCTGGGGAAATCTGTCCGCGATGAAATACAGATGGTTCTGAGCGATATTGAAATGCCCGATATGGACGGCTTTTCGTTGACGAAGCATATCCGGGCCGACCCGCGTTTCATGGAAATGCCCGTCATCCTCCATTCCAGTTTGACCGGCACGTGCAATAAGGAAAAGGGCAAAGCGGTCGGAGCCAGCGGTTATGTTACGAAGTTTGACCCTAAAGTCTTGGGCGACATCATTGCGCGCCATTGCTAGACGGCAGACGCGGCACGCCCGGATGAATACCAGCGAGTGAGTAAATAGTTCAACGAACTGGAGAGGGCTCGTGTCACAAATTCGCGTTCTAGTAGTCGACGATTCGTCGTTTATGCGCAAAGCCCTGTGCGGCATGTTGGCCGGCGATCCACACATCGCCGCCGTTGAAACGGCGCGCAACGGCGAGGAAGCGTTGCAAAAAATTCCGACCTGGAAGCCTGATGTCGTGACCCTGGATGTCGAGATGCCGGTGATGAACGGATTAGACGCCCTGCGAAAAATCATGGAGATGCATCCTGTGCCTGTCTTGATGGTCAGCTCATTGACGACGAAGGGGGCCGAAGAGACGCTGCAGGCCTTGGAATTGGGCGCGATCGATTTTATTCCCAAACAGTTGGACGGCGTGGTGACCAATATCAGCAGTGTGCAAAATGACTTGATCTCGAAAGTGATTGCGGCGTCCGCCAGCACAGGCAGACTGCGTAAGCGTTCCGCGGTGTCGTCCCGGTCTGCGCTACCTCGCACATCCGTTGGCTTGAGCTCGCAGTCCACCAGCGCGACACGCGGCAGTAAGATCGTGGCCATCGGCTGTTCGACGGGGGGACCGCAGGCCCTGTCCGAACTCCTGCCGATGTTTCCCAAGGATTTTCCCGCGGGCATCGTGATCGTGCAACACATGCCGAAATGTTTCACCAAGCCGTTTGCCGATCGTATGAACGCCCAATGCGACATTGAAGTGCGGGAAGCCGCCGAATCCGATGAAGTGCAGCCAGGGGTCGCCTTACTGGCCCCGGGCGGTCTGCAACTACGACTGGCTCGTCAAAAAGCCACCCGGATCGGCGTGACCTTGGCTCCGAACACTGAAGGGTTGCTCCACGCGCCCTCCGTCGATGTGATGATGCAGTCGGTGGCGCAGTTATACGCCGAGCGGACTGTCGGCGTGATTCTGACAGGCATGGGCCAAGACGGGCTGGAAGGCATGCGGGCGATTAAAGTTGGAAGGGGTCGGACGGTGGCACAGAACGAAGCCAGCTGCACGGTGTACGGGATGCCTCGTGCGGTAGTGGAAAACGGATGTGCGGATAAGATCGTGCCGTTGTCCCAGATTGCAGGTGAAATCATGAACATGATCTGACGGTCAAGGCTTGTAGACAGGACGAATAACTATAGTCACATGGCGACCAGTAGGGCGCTTGAGAGGAGGAGGGGGAGATGAATCGGTTAAGTCAAATGCACATCGCGCAAAAGTTTATCTTGCTGGTCTCCAGCATTGCCGTATTGGTGACGGCGATCGGCCTATATTTCGTCTATCAGCAGGAGCAAAGCAAGATGCTTTACATGCTGGAAGGCCGGGGGAAAATCATCGAATCTCAGACGCAGGTCACGCGGGCGTACATTGCCAAAAATTACGTCTCAAAGATCAAAGGCATGAAGGGCGCTGAAGGAGTCCAGATTTCCAAGGACCATCTGGAGAATCCTCAGGCCATCCCACTTCCCGCGACCGCGACACGGGAGATGAGTGAGGAATTGTCGAAGACGGGCTTGTTCAATGCACGATTGATCAGCAGCCAGCCGCTCAATCCGGCGAACGCTTCCAAGGATCGTTTCGAAGAGGAAGCGCTCAAAGCGATCATGAGTGGTGCGGAAACCTACTCGAGGATGGAAGAGTCGGGCGGCGTCCCGACATTTCGCCGCGCGTCCGCCGATAAAGCGACAGGCGCCGCCTGCATCGGGTGCCATGCCGGCAAACAGGTGGGAGACGTCCTGGGCGTCCTCTCCGTGTCCATCCCCACGGAGCATATTAAAGCGGCCTCTAACGAGTCGATGCAACGGACGGGTTTGACCTTGGTGGTCACCGTGTTGGCGACGATGGTGATGATGTATTTCATGTTGCGATGGGTGGTGATCCAGCCATTGCAGGCCATGACTCTCATCTCCCGCGATATTGCCGAGGGAGAAGGCGATTTGACCAAGCGGGTGCCCATCAACGGAAAAGACGAGATCGCTGAACTCGGCAAATGGTTCAATGTGTTCATCGAGAAACTGCAAGGGATGATCGGCAAGGTCGCCCATGTCACTGACAAGGTGGCCTCCGCCTCGGTGGAACTGTCGGCCACCGCCGAACAAATGTCGAAGGGGTCAGAAGGACTGACCTCTCGCACGGCGCAGACCGCGACCGCAGTCGAAGAGATGAACGCGACGGTCGCCGAAGTGGCGCAGAACTCCGGCAAAGCGGCCGGTATGGCCCAGGAGACCGTGCAAACAGCGAAGAGCGGTCGTGAGGTCGTGACTGAAACGATCGACGGGATGCAACAGATTTCCGATGCCGTGACACAATCGGCGTCAATCATTGCGGCCCTCGGTAAGTCTTCCGATCAGATCGGCGAGATTGTCCGCGTGATCGAGGATATCGCGGATCAGACCAATCTGTTGGCCTTGAATGCCGCGATCGAGGCGGCCCGAGCCGGTGAACAGGGACGGGGGTTTGCCGTGGTGGCGGACGAAGTTCGGAAGCTAGCCGAGCGCACGACCAAGGCCACGAAAGAAATCGGCGATATGATTCGCCAGATTCAACATGACACCAAGGGCGCGGTGACGTCGATGGAAGACGGTACCCAAAAGGTGTCGAGCGGTGTGAACTTAGTGAATAAGACCGGCGAAACGCTCGGCAAGATCGCCGAGATGGTCACGCAGACGTCCGACATGATCCGGCAGATCGCGGTGGCGGCTGAAGAGCAGTCAGTGGCGACTCAGCATATCGCCGGCGATTTGGAAAATGTCGCGAAGGTCAGCAAGGAATCGGCGGGTGGGGCCAGCGAATCGGCCAAAGCCAGCCATGATCTGAGTTTGTTGGCGAGCGAACTGCAGGCAATCGTGGGCAGTTTTAAAGTCACGTCCGACAAACGACGATAAGGGTAAGCCATGATGATTCAAGGACGGGAAGGAAATGTCGTCGACGCGTCACCGGCTGATGGCCATCAGGCCGTCGATGGCACGGAGGCAAGCTGTCAGTTGGTGACGTGCTGCGTAGGCCAAGAGGAGTTCGCCGTCGATATCCTCAGCGTCCAAGAGATCAATCGGATGGTTGATATCACGCGCGTGCCGAAGGCGCCGGTCTTTGTCGAGGGCGTGATCAATCTCCGGGGACGGATCATTCCAGTGTTGAACTTGCGTTGCCGGTTCGGGATCTCGTCAGAGACGGAGCGAACGGCGAGATCACGCATCGTCGTCGTCAACGTACGAACGCGTGTGGTCGGCTTGATCGTCGACTCCGTCTCTGAAGTGCTTCGATTACCGAAGGAAGCCATCGAGCCCCCGCCGTCGCTGGAGACGGCGATCGGAGCGGAATTCATTCAGGGGGTAGGCCGGATCAAGGATCGACTGTTAACTGTGTTGGATCTGGATCGATTGTTGACTCCGGCCGATCAAGCCGCGATCGCATAGAGTCTGTGAGTTAGGCGGGCGGCGCCGATCGATCGGATGGATTGATGGGGTGCTGCTCGCTGGTGATCGTGTGGAGCATGCCCACAGAATGCTGGAGAACATCGGCAGCGCAACTGAGCGTCGCGGCGAGTTGCTGCAATAATTCTTCCCATCGTCCCTCCTCGCGAAGGGTCTGCAAACGACGGTGTTGGTCCTCGAGAATCGCTTTTTTAGCATCCAAGAGCAGACTATCTACGCTCGTCATGATCGTCCTTCTAGTCTCGAAGCGATATCTCACGCTAACAGACTTCACCGGGGGAGCGCAAGGCACCCCTCAAAGACTAACCAATCGATGCCGGTTGAGAACGGTTAGAGGTAGTTAGTGCACTGGAGAAGGAGCCATCTGTGGATTTTCTGACGATCATCGGTCTTGCGATCGCCATCGGGTCGATCCTCGGCGGGCAAATTTTGGAAGGCGGCCACGTCAGCTCGATCATGCAGTTGACCGCATTCATCATCGTGATGGGCGGGACGATCGGGGCCGTGTGCATCCAGAATCCCATGTCGGTCGTCCTTAAAGGCGTTTCGTTGTTGTCCCTCGCGCTCTTTGATCCCAAGGTCGATGTGAAGAAGGACATCGGAACGATCATCGATTTGGCGAATATTTCAAGGAAGCAAGGATTGCTGGCCCTGGAAGGAAAAATTAAAGATATTCCGGATCCATTTTTTAAGAAGGGCGTGCAATTCATTGTCGACGGCACCGATCCGAAGATGATGCAGGAGATTCTGGAGACGGAAGTCGAGCATCATGAGGAAGAAGGCGTGACGGCGGCTAAGATTTGGGAGGCGGCCGGTGGATATGCTCCAACCGTCGGGATTCTCGGGGCTGTGCTGGGACTGATTCACGTCATGGAAAACCTGGCCGATCCCTCCAAACTCGGCGGTGGAATTGCGGTCGCCTTCGTAGCCACGATCTACGGCGTCGGCGTGGCCAATATTGTGTTTCTTCCCCTTGCCAATAAGATCAAGCTGAAGTTAAAGCATCAATCGGCGGGGCGCGCGGTGGTCATTTCCGGCCTCGTCGGCGTCGCGCAGGGAGACAATCCTCGCATCTTGCAAGAGAAACTGGAATGCTTCCTCCCGCCCGGCCAACGCTCGAAACCAGAAAGCCATTAATGGCAAAAAAACATAAGCACGAAGAGCATGAGAATCATGAACGGTGGTTGGTCTCGTATGCCGACTTCATCACATTGTTGTTTGCGTTCTTTGTCGTGATGTATTCGATCTCCTCCGTGAATGAAGGGAAATTCCGGTCGGTCAGCGAATCGATTCAGGCGGCGTTGCGTCCTGTGGTGAGCCATCCGGTGGCGCAGGTGCACTTTGATTTAGGCGACTATAAGTCTTCCTTGGTCCCTTCGTTAGGCCAGAAGGTGCAGTTTGTCAGGCAAATACAGGAGATACTCAAAAAAAACAGCAAAGATGTGCAGGTACAGAAGGCGACGGTGAAGCAGACCGATCAAGGTGTAGTAATTACCATCGCCGACAGTTTAATGTTCGAGAGCGGCCGGGCGGAGATTCGCGCCGAAGCGCTTCCGATTCTGGAAAACCTGGCGGAAATCATGGCGGCCAATGCCTCCGTCAAGGAGGTGCGGGTGCAGGGCCATACCGACAATGTGCCGATCAATTCCGCGCTGTTTCCGTCGAACTGGGAACTATCGGCTGTACGCGCCGCCATGGTGACGCGAGCGATGACCGAATTGTACGGCATGCAGCCGGAGAAAATATCGGCGGTAGGATTTGGAGAATTTCGGCCCGTGGCGGATAACCTGACGCCGGAAAACCGCGAGAAGAACCGTCGGGTCGAATTGCTGATCTTGACGAACGAGACCGATGAGGATTTGTAACAACCGTCTCAGCCGACAAAGTCCGGATGAAGGCGATCGATAGGCCGAATAGTACTGGCTTTGATTTCGTTGTAAATGATGGTGCGACCCGCCTGGCGTAATCGATTGAAAACGCCTTCGACCACCACCTGCTCGCCTTCGTGTACGTCCGTCCTTCCCATTCCGATGACTTTCACGGTGCCGTTCCCATCCTTCAGCAGAAAGCCATATGCAGACTGTCCCTGTTTGTTCTCGGCCGTTTGAATCGTCGACACACGGCCGACGACGACCACCATTTGCTTATCGTATTGGTCCGGATGCGTAACCAGATCGGCCACTTCCAGCATAGAAGCCCCGGCAGGAGACACCGTCAAGAGAAGGATGGAAAAGAAACCCAGGAACGCCAGGCCGAGGAGGCCGCCACCGGATACGATCGGCATCCGCATAGAATACCTCATGAATTGAAGTTATCGCCGTTCTTCTCCCAACATGCTTCGAAGAACATGCTCGCCCATCTGGCCCAGTTGCTGCTGGGCCTTTTCTTCTTCGGTCAGTTCGATTTCCTTTGGTGCCGGTGAAACGCGGGCGAGCAATTCCTGCTCGAGCGCCTCGGGCGAGAGATCCCATTCGCTTTGGATGACAGCCAAACGCTGCAGGGTAAACAAGGAAAGCGAAACGGGTAGCCAAAAGCGGCTTTCCAGGTCTTCGGCCAATGTACCCGAAGCGAGTGTCGACAATTTATCCATTAACGCGGTTTCGGTGTGTTCCAGCCCGTCATAAGGCGCGACAGATCGTTCCATAGGGCTACGGGCGAGGACATTAAACGACTCTTTCCACAGATCGAGATTTAAGGTTGCCTGAGCGGTGGGCAATGGCATGTCACCGACTGCCTTTTGCAAGTCGTCCAAGTAGAGCTTTAAGTATTTTACTTTCCTTGCCGCAAGGGTTCCGGCGGGGAGCCCCCATATGTGCGCGACTTCATGGTCCTGAAGGGGGGCAAGATTTACCCTCTCCAAATCTCGTTTCGACACCTCGAGGCGCTTTCGGTCCCGTGCAAGCTTTCGCAGCAGTGTCTGGTATTCGGCCGATAAACGGCGCGCGCGATATTCCTCTTCCTCGATCTCGTTTCGTTCCCACCGCCCGTTCAGTTCGCGTACCACCGGTCTGAGAATGGCATGACCGGCCTGAGTATGCAGGTCTTTCAGCATCTCCACACTCACATGGAAGCGAATGGTCAAGAGTCTATCGGCAGCCGCGATCAGCGCCTGGGTGCGGGCAATCTGGCGTTCCAAGCAGTCGCATTGCAGCCACAGTCGCTCGCGCTTTCGGCGGGTTTGCGATTGATATTGCACGACGCGATCAATAATCCCTTGCAGCGCGTCTTTGGAAATCACCGACACGATGCGTTTTGATCCTGCAGCCATTCGTGGATCGGGCCGATCCGCCGCCATATATTCGATCTCTTCCTGGGGCACTTCGAAGTATTGCAACAACAATAGATGCATCATGATCCGCCCCTGAATGGGGAGGCGGGCAATGGCCGAGTTGATATGCTCTTGAGAGAAGACGGCGGTCATTGATTAGGCGGATCCGGTTGCCTGCGATTCCAAGAACGTCGCTACGTACTCGCGAATTTGTTGAACGGTGCCGCTGACGTAGAGTTGCCGGGGAATGTCGACGCGGTGCAATTGAGCAGGATCGATACCTTTCTCGACCGCGTAGGCTTCATCGACATATAAACTGACCGACCCATCGCGATGGCGGATCGCGTACAATGCATGAGACTCTTCCATGACCCCCACCCGACCCTCCGGTAGCCTGAAATCCTAACTAGACCAGATAACATACGCTGGCCTGTAGTGTCAAAGTTACGAGAAGGTGATCGTGGAGTATCGCCAAGAGTAGCTTCGTGCGATCAATGCGGACACGCCAACAGCTAATGGGCGTCGTGAAATTGGGGGCTATCCCACTTTGAATACGGTGAGAAAGAATAACGATGGCCGCCCAGATATAGTGAAAGCTATTGGTGGATGGAACGCGATTACCCGCCCAATGTGTCGAGCGCTTCCTTCAGACTCTTATGCAGGCAGGTGAAGATTGGCGTATCGCGTAAGGTATAGCGGCTGCCTTCCGTCTCCCGCAGCGCCATCACCAGATCGAGGAAATCTTCCGGCTTATCGGTTTCGAAGGCGACGACCCATTCCTGGTCGTCGAGTCCAAACGAATAGGTAGTATTCAGTTTGACGGACGGAAAGCGATGGCCGACTTCAATGTGTTCGTCCATCATGCCTTGGCGCGCTGCTTTGGTGAGCAAAAACCACTCACGCGTTTTCACGAAAGGATAGACGAAGATATATTTGCCCTTGCCGGGAACGATCGTCAGCCGTTTGCTTTCCTGATTCTCGTGGACGTGATGATCGACATAGATCGACCGTTTGGTCATGGCAAGATAGGAATACGGCGTGGTGAGGTACTTGCCGAGACCGGTGGCCAATAATTTCGACGTCATTTCTTGGAACAGCTCCAGCTCATAACTGATGCGCCACAGCATCAGGTCGGCATCCCCACGAATGCCCACCATGGTGTAGGGAATGACAATCACTCGCGAAGTATACTCTTCCACCACCCGAATGAATTCCTGCTTGCCTCGGGTCCGTTCGTCCTCCGGCAATCTGCGCCAGGCAGGATCGATCTTATAAAAGGCAAAATTAACAAACTGGCGCTTTGCAGGCTGTTGCTCACCGCTGGCCATCGACACGTCCTCCTTGCGACTCGTTGAAACGATTGAGCTACTTAGCATTTCGTGATCGGTCTTGTCAATTGAACAATGCCCATCGATGTTCCGTTGCCATTGTTGGCGGGTTGGTCTCAAGGATTAGGACTTGAGCCCCATAGATTGCAAGCGAGTGCTCGGCCATACTGGGCACTATCTAAAACCCATAAGAGGTGGGCCATGGTTCTCTTAGCGTTGAGTACAAGCCTATCGATGCTCAGCTTTATATCGCTGGTGCTGCTCGCCGTCGGTGCGACCTTGTTTATCGTGCAAGTGAAGATGAACTAATCAGATGCAAGATCTCTCTGCGATCGTTCTTTCTGACGATTTCACTTTCTTCCCATCCATTCAACCTCATCGCCTTCTCTCCTTCAGGAATTGACCATCCTTATGTCCGATGCTAGCATCCGCGCGATGAAACGCGGAGAAATCATTGCAATTGGTTCGGAATTGCTCATCGGAGGACGCCTCGATACAAACTCTCTTTTTTTATCCGCCCGGCTTGGGTCACTCGGGATCGATGTCCGATGTAAATCGGTCGTCGGTGACGACGAGGAGGATATCGCCGATACGCTACGTGTCGCGGCCACTCGCGCGGACGTGATTATTGTCACCGGCGGCTTAGGACCGACGTCAGACGATCGGACTCGTGAGGCGGTGGCTGCAGTGACGCGTCGACCGCTACGGCGCCGATCCGAGGCGCTTGAGAGTATGTCGGCGCGGCTGTCGGCCTGGGGTCGCACCCCGACGGTGGCGCAGATGAAACAAGCACTCATCCCTGCCGGTGCGGACGTTCTCATCAATCCGGTCGGGTCGGCCCCAGGATTTTCGCTTCGATGGAAAGGATCATTCATAGCCGTCCTCCCGGGGGTGCCGCGTGAAGCCGAAGCCATGTTCGAAGCGGGCGTCGCGCCGCACTTCACGGGTAACGGCGATCAAATCGAACAGCGTGTCTTGCACACATTCGGGTTGTTCGAGTCCGATATCGATCGGCAGCTCCGCCCTCTCGTGAAGACTCAGCCATCGGTTCAATGCGGCTTGCTGGCCTCTCCGCTTGGCGTCGTCGTATCGTTTACCGCGCGTGGAGTACCGTCTCGCTCCGGCAAGGCACTCGACCGTCTCGTGCGCGCTGCCGTTCGGCGGCTGCATCCTCATGTCTATGCGGCGGGGGACGAAACGATGGAAGAGGTCGTTGGTCGGCTATTAAAGAAGAACGGCCGCATGTTGTCGGTGGCCGAATCGTGTACGGGAGGACTCATCGGCCATCGGTTGACTCAGGTGCCCGGCAGTTCAACCTATTTCGAGCGAGGGGCGATGACCTATAGCAATCAGGCCAAGCATGAGATGTTGGGAGTGCCGCTGTCGATGCTGAAGCGTTACGGCGCGGTCAGCGCTGAGGTTGCAGCGGCGATGGCCAAAGGCATCCGTATGAACGCGCGCACCGATATCGGACTGAGCGTGACCGGGGTGGCGGGACCCGGCGGCGGCACGGAACGTAAGCCGGTCGGCCTCGTCTACGTCGGGTTGAGTACCGCTCGGATGCGGCAATCTAACGCCCACGTGTCTACGCAGGAGTTCCGTTTTCACGGCGACCGCCACACGATCAAGCTGCGATCCTCGCAAGCCGCCTTAAATATGGTGCGGCTATGGCTTGAGAACAGTGACTCCCCAACACGTCGATGATCAGAACCTTCGTCGCCGCCGAACTTGATTCTACGCTTACACATGCCATTGCCGGCGTGCAAGAGAAGCTCAAACAAGAATTGCACCGGCTCGGTCCACGCGTCCGTCTGCAATGGGTGCGGCCTGATTCCATTCACCTGACGCTCAAATTTTTAGGAGCCATCGAGCAAAGCCAAGTGGGAATCATTGTGCAGGCGCTGGCAAACGCGGCCCGGGAATATGTGCCCTTCTCGGTCGATGTCAAGGGATTCGGTGTCTTTCCGGACATCCGGAGTCCACGTGTGCTTTGGATGGGACTCTCGGGGCCGACTGATCGGTTGATCCATCTGGCGGGATCGATCGATGCCGCGGTGGCCCCATTAGGATTTCCCGCCGAGCGTAAGCCCTATAGTCCGCATCTCACCATGGCTCGCGTGAAGGAGCAATCGCATGCAATCGGAGAAGCCTTGGCCGAGAGCGGCGTGATGCGTGAGTGCGCGTGTCTTGGAATCCTATCCATTCAGTCTGTGGCGTTGATGCAAAGCGTGCCGTCCCCCTCTGGTTCGATCTACTCTTGCCTCGGTCGCGTGCTGCTCGGACATGAAAGTCTAGCCTAGGTTTAGCTCTCTTAATTGAGTATAATCGGGAAACTGTTATCGCCATCTGGAAGGAGAACTCATGGCCGACCGAACCGCTGAGACCTCAGAAAAGAAACGAGCGCTGGATTTGGCGCTTTCCCAAATCGAAAAGCAGTATGGGAAAGGGGCCATTATGAAACTCGGGACGGCGGAAGCTGCGGCCGATATTCCTGCCATTCCCACCGGCTCCCTCGGGCTGGATATCGCGCTCGGCGTCGGCGGTCTGCCGCGCGGGAGAGTCATCGAGATTTTTGGCCCGGAGGCGTCGGGTAAGACTACGCTCACGTTGCATGTGATCGCCGAGGCGCAAAAGATGGGCGGCATCGCGGCATTCATCGATGCCGAGCATGCCTTGGATCTCGGGTATGCCAAAAAATTAGGTGTGCAGACGGATGACCTTCTCGTCTCGCAACCGGATACCGGCGAGCAGGCGTTGGAAATTGCAGAGACATTAGTGCGAAGCGGCGCCATCGATATCATCGTCGTTGACTCCGTGGCGGCGCTGGTTCCGCGAGCGGAGATCGAAGGCGAGATGGGCGATGCGCACATGGGCCTGCAAGCGCGCCTCATGTCCCAAGCGCTTCGTAAGTTGACGGCCGCGATTTCCAAGAGTCAAACCACCGTGATCTTTATCAATCAGATCCGCATGAAGCTCGGGGTGATGTTCGGCAATCCCGAAACGACGACGGGCGGAAACGCGCTGAAGTTTTACGCCTCGGTCCGCCTGGATATCCGACGGATTGAATCGATTAAAGAAGGACAAGAAGTGACGGGAAGTCGAGCGCGCGTCAAAGTGGTGAAGAATAAAATGGCGCCTCCCTTTAAACAGGCCGAATTCGATATCATGTTTGCCGAAGGTATTTCGAAAACCGGCGAGTTGGTCGATCTTGGCGTCGACAAAAAGGTTCTCGATAAGTCGGGGGCCTGGTACTCCTATAAAGGAGAGCGACTCGGACAGGGACGCGAGGCCGTCCGCGATTTCCTTAAAACCAATGGGGCGTTGGCCAAGGAAATCGAAGGCCGTGTACGCGAGGCCGCTGGCGTTTTCAATCGGCAAGGTGAGAAGCCGTTCGACGGGAAGGAAAGCCGGTCGGAAGAGAAGGGCGCTGAAACAAAACGGCCGATACCGGAGACGACCCGGCGCGATGTCGCGCGCAGCCTCGGGAAGTAGACTGTTCAGTTGAATGCCGGTGTCGCGTGGTCGGTGCACGGAGAATGCTCCACAGTCTGTGTATGGATGGTTTCTTGGTCACAGAGCTATTCCAAACGACGTGTCGCCGCGTAAATCCATTCACTCGCTCTCCGGTGTCGATCCTATCGCACATGCCGCACTCGGGTATTTAGCTCGCCGCGCGAGAACGGTTGCACAGATGACTGCCTATCTTGGCCGATTAGGTGCGTCGGCAACCAAGATCCGTTCGCTCATCGCAAGATTTCGGAAGTTGGGCTATCTGAACGATCGCCAGTATGCGCAACAATGGGCACGAGACCGAATCGCCAGGAAGCCGATGGGCTGTGAACGATTGAAGGCTGAACTCCAGGCGCAAGGCCTCGATGATCGAATCGTGGCCGATACCGTACAGGCGATTTACCAAGAGACCAGCGAGTACGATTTGGTGGTCACATTATCGAACACGAAAATGATTAGTCCGGCACTTTTGCGGTCCCGAGGATTTGGGGAAGATGTCATTGAGTCGCTCATCGGCGATATGACGAGCGAGCCGTCGATCGACCGTCGAATGGTACCAAAACATAAGTGACTATGTTGATCAATTGCAGGAGTTCAAGGGTGTGATGAAGCAGACAGCCTCCCAACTTCGACAGGCGTTTTTACAATATTTTGTCCAGCGGGGTCATCAGGATGTGCCCAGTTCTCCGCTGATCCCTCAAGCCGATCCGACTCTCTTATTCACCAACGCCGGGATGAATCAATTCAAAGGGGTCTTTCTGGGCGAAGACATGCGTCCGTACAAGCGCGCGGTCACTGTGCAAAAGTGCATGCGTGCCGGAGGCAAGCACAACGATCTAGAAAACGTCGGCTATACGGGGCGCCATCATACTTTCTTTGAAATGCTCGGAAATTTTTCCTTCGGCGATTATTTCAAGCGGGAAGCGATTCAATTCGGCTGGGAATTTTTGACGGGCGTCGTCGGTTTGCCCAAGGACAAACTCTGGGTCACGATTTTCCGCGATGACGACGAGGCCGCGCGCATATGGGAACACGAGATCGGCGTCCCGGCTGCCCGGATCATGCGATGCAATGAAAAAGATAATTTCTGGCAAATGGGGGAGACCGGTCCCTGCGGGCCCTGTTCGGAGATCCATTTCGATCAAGGTCCAGGCGTGCCGGGCGACGATATTCCGAACGGCGCCGGCGACCGCGTGATGGAAATCTGGAATCTCGTGTTCATGCAATACAACCGCGATGCCAAGGGCACGCTGACGCCGTTGCCGAAGCCGAGTATCGATACGGGCATGGGCCTGGAGCGGCTGGCTGCGGTCGTGCAGGGCGTGACCAGCAATTACGACACGGATCTCTTTACGCCGCTGCTTGCGTCCATCGGCTCGCGGACGCGCCATACGTATGGGCGGAATGCACAGGCCGACCGGTCGATGCGGGTGATCGCCGATCATTTGCGGGCCACGACGTTCCTGATTGCCGATGGGATTTTGCCGTCGAACGAAGGCCGAGGCTATGTGCTGCGCCGGATTCTGCGCCGGGCCGCCCGGCATGGCCGGCTCTTGGGCGTCGCGGAGCCGTTTCTGCACGAGCTGACGGGGCAGGTGGTTGACACAATGGGCGAGGCCTATTCGGAACTTCGAGGCGCCGCCAAAACCATTGCGGAAGTCACGCAGGGTGAAGAAGAGCGCTTCATCGCGACCTTGGACCAAGGCTTGCCGATTTTGAACGATCTCGTCGTCAAAGCCAAAGTTGCGAAACGTGCGAATTTGGCCGGCGAAGAGGTCTTCAAACTCTACGATACCTATGGATTTCCCATCGACCTCATTACGGAAGCCGCGCGAGAACAAGGGCTCGTCTTGGACGAGGCCGGTTTCCAGCGCGCGATGGACGAGCAACGGGAGCGCGCCAGAAAGTCGGCCGGGTTCGAGGTGGTCGCCGCCAAGCCGATCCTTATCGAATTAGCTGACAAGATAAAAGTCGGTGATGCAATTTCTGTTCAATTACATGGGAAAGCTGTCGTCAACACATATGAGCCAACTGAATTTGTTGGGTATGAGCATTTTGAAGCGGACTCGTCCATCCAATCCATTCTCAGGAACGACGAACTCGTTAAAGAAGCGGTTGAGGGGGATGAGGTAGAACTCGTTTTAGTGCGTACGCCATTCTACGCAGAGGGCGGGGGTCAAGTAGGCGACCAAGGCGTGATCACCGGGCCGGAGGGCCGGATAGAAATTCGTGATACCGTCCGGCCGATGCCTGGATTAATCCTGCACAAGGGAATCGTTCGAGCGGGTCGGATACGGGAGTGGGAACAAGTGCATGCGCGGGTGAATTCCAGTACGCGCATGGATTCCGCACGCAACCATACGGCCACCCATCTCGTCCACGCCGCCCTGCGCGAGATTCTGGGACCGCATGTCAAACAGTACGGATCACTCGTGGCCCCCAATCGATTGCGGTTTGATTTTGCGCATTTCAAGCCGCTGTCGTCTCGCAATATCGATGAGGCTGAGGCGCTGGTGAACGAGCAGGTGCGGATCAATTCCCAGGTCCAGACGAACGTCATGGGGATACAGGACGCGGTGGCTGCTGGCGCGCTGGCATTTTTCGGGGACAAATACGGGGATCGAGTGAGAGTCGTGAACATCGATACGTTCAGCAAGGAACTCTGTGGCGGTACTCATTGCCGGCAGACCGGAGAGATCGGATCGTTCCGAATTATTTCGGAGACCGGTGTCGCGGCCGGCGTGCGCCGAATGGAAGCGTTGACGGGCAGCGGCGCGATGGCGCACGTCAAGCAGCTTGAATCGGAGATTCGAGAATTGACGGAGCTCTTGAAGGTCGGCCCCTCCGAACTCGTCGCGAAAACCAGGAAGGTGCTCGGACAATTAAAAGACAAAGAGCGGGAGCTCGAGCAGGTCAAGTTGAAATTGGCCAGCGGAGCTAAAGATGAAGCCGATGTGCGCGAGATACAGGGCATCCGAGTGCACGCGCAACGGGCGGACGGCCTGGGCATCGCTGAGCTCCGTGCCCTGGTGGATCAGTTACGCGATAAGCACAAAAGCGGCGTGATCGCGTTGGGGGCGGTGCAGGAGGGCAAGGTGTCCTTGCTGGTCGCCGTAACGAAAGATTTGGTGGGCCGTGTGCGCGCCGGAGATCTGATCAAGGACATGGCCGGCGAAGTCGGAGGAACGGGAGGCGGGCGTCCCGAATTGGCCCAGGCCGGTGGCAAAAACCCCGAACGATTAGATGCGGCTTTGGCGAAGGTGTTTGGATTGGTAGAGCGGGCAGCGGGTAAACAATGAGACCGTCATTTGTTTTCCCTACATCGTTCAACGCACTAGTCACTCCATTTCATGAATCACGAATAACGACTCACGAATGTCTTCCACAAAGAGA
>Ga0207691_10000027_pt1 | contig 126502 bp, 118 predicted proteins | sample KBSM13metaG_FD_184327 | JGI IMG/M metagenome (GOLD analysis project Ga0207691, IMG submission 184327) | Miscanthus rhizosphere microbial communities from Kellogg Biological Station, Michigan, USA - KBS M1-3 metaG (SPAdes) (version 2) | ecosystem: Host-associated > Plants > Roots > Rhizosphere...
GAGATTGTTCAAGCCATGGCCGGACTTGTACGCGGTGTATTGGCCAATCAGCGCATGGCCGAGCAGGTAAATGTCCCCGATCGCATCCAGGACCTTGTGGCGGACGAACTCATTGTCGTAGCGCAGCCCTTCGCTGTTCAGCACCTTGAACTCGTCCAACACGATGGCGTTCTGCAGGCTGCCGCCTAGTCCCAGCCCGGCCGCCCGCATCGCGTCGACGTCCTGCATGAAGCCGAACGTGCGCGCCCGCGCCACTTCCTTCGCATACGAATTTTCCGCGAAATCCACGACGACCTGGCGGTTTTCCGAACCGAACACCGGATGCGGGAAGTCGATCGTGAAATCGAGCTTGAAACCGGCGAACGGCTCGAATCGCGCCCACTTGTCGCCTTCCTTGACCTCGACTGCGGCCAACACCCGGATGTAGCGCTTGCTCGCGGCCTGTTCCACGATGCCGGCCGACTGCAGCAGGAACACGAAGGGTCCTGCGCTGCCGTCCATGATCGGGATTTCCGGGCCGGCCACGTCCACGAACACGTTGTCGATGCCCACACCGGCCAGCGCCGACATGAGGTGCTCGACGGTCGAAACGCTGGTGCCGCCGACTTTCAGCGTGGAGGACATGCGCGTATCGCCGACGTTCGCGGCATGCGCCGGTAGCGCGACCGACTGGGGAAGGTCGGAGCGATTGAATACGATGCCGGTGTCGGCGGGCGCCGGGCGAATGACAAGCTCGACGCGCGCGCCGGTATGCAGGCCGACGCCCGTGGTCTTGATCGCGGCTTTGATGGTGCGCTGCTTCAGCATCGTCGTTCGGCGCCGAAGTCGTGAAGAATACCGCTTCGGTTCAATGGGTTAGCTTGCAATGATATCACGCCGGCCGGCGCCGCGAAAGCGCGCGCCGCGGGCCGGGCAGCCATCGAGAGGCCGCGCCGTTCGCGCCATCCCCCTTCCCGCCCCGCAGCCTCAACCCGCCGCATCGCTTCAATCGGCCTGCTTGCGCAGAAACGCCGGGATGTCCGAAGCATCGAACGCCGACGCCGCTCCCGCGCTCGGGGCCGGGCGACCCTTACGCATCACGGCCGGCGCATCAAGGCGATCATAATCGATCGTCTCGATCATTTGCCCGGGAATCTGCATGCCGACACCATCCGTGCCGGTACGCGCGACGACCTCGTTGTTGATCACCATCGTGGGCTGCCGCTTGGCGGCCGCGGCCGCTGCGCCCAAGCCGGTCGCGATCATCGTGACGCGAAGATCGTCGCCCATCGTGTCGTCGATCACCGTGCCGACGATCACCATGGCATCTTCCGCCGTGAATTCCTTGATCGTGTTCATCACGGCGTAATACTCGCGCATCTTGAGGCCCGCGGACGCGGTGACGTTGACCAGCACGCCGCGCGCGCCGGCCAGATTCACGTCCTCCAGCAGCGGGCTCTTGACCGCCTGCTCGGCCGCGACGCGCCCACGATCCTCGCCGCTCGCCGTCGCCGAGCCCATCATCGCCATGCCCACCTCGCCCATCACCGTCCGCACGTCGGCGAAGTCGACGTTGACCAGTCCCGGATTGTTGATGACTTCGGCGATGCCCGACACCGCGCCGTGCAGCACGTCGTTGGCGGCGGCATAGGCGGCGAGCAGCACGATATCCTCGCCCAGCACGTCGATCAGCTTGTCGTTCGGGATGATGATCAGCGAGTCCACTTTTTTCTGCAGCTCGTCAATCCCGGCCTGCGCGACTTTCTGGCGCTTGCCTTCGAAGCGGAACGGACGCGTCACGACGGCGACGGTCAATATCCCCAGGCTCTTCGCGATATCCGCGATCACCGGCGCCGCTCCCGTTCCCGTGCCACCGCCCATTCCGGCGGTGATGAACAGCATATCGGCTCCGGTGATCATTTCGGCAATGCGATCCCGGTCTTCCATGGCCGCGTCGCGGCCGATTTCAGGCTTCGCTCCCGCGCCCAGTCCTCGCGTCAGCGTCGAGCCCAGCTGCAGTTGCGTGCGCGCCGTGGAGCGGCGAAGCGCCTGCGCGTCGGTGTTTGCGCAGATGAATTCCACGCCCGACAGGCCACGCTCGATCATGTGCTCGACGGCGTTGCCGCCGCAGCCGCCAACGCCAATGACTTTGATGATCGCGCCTTCCTGCGGCGATTGGTCGATGATTTCAAACATGGTGTGTTCCCTTTCTCCTGTCATTGCTGCAAAAGTTGACCAAGTTGCAAACGTGCTGTTTTCCCTGCTTTTTCCACTTGTATCCGCCCATCAAAAATTGGCCTTGAACCAGAGCTTCATTCGTTCGGCGATGCCGCCGATGCCCGCCACCTGCGCGCGTGCCGCCTCGCCGAGCACGAACTGGTCGCGGCCCTCGAGGAGCAGGCCGACGGCGGTCGCATAGCGCGGGCTGCGCACGACGTCCGCCAGCCCGCCCATGTACAGCGGCGTGCCGATGCGTACCGGCATGTGAAAGACCTCCTCGCCCAGCTCGGTGATCCCCTGCAGCTGCGCCGATCCGCCCGTAATGACCACCCCCGACGAGATCATTTCCTCGAAGCCGCTGCGCCGCACCTCCGACTGCACGAACTGAAACAGCTCCTCGATGCGCGGCTCGATGACCTCGGCCAGCATCGGCCGCGACAGCTTGCGCGGACCGCGCTCCCCAACGCCCGGCACCTCGATGATGTCGTTCGCGTCCGCGAGCTGGCGCAGCGCGCAACCAAAGCGAACCTTCAATTCCTCGGCCTCCTTGGTCGGCGTGCGCAGCGTCATCGCGATGTCGTTCGTCACCTGGTCGCCGGCGATCGGGATGACGGCGGTGTGGCGTATCGCGCCGCCGGCGTAGAGCGCGATGTCCGACGTGCCGCCGCCGATGTCGATCAGGCACACGCCGAGTTCCTTCTCGTCCTCGGACAGCACGGCGCGCGCGGACGCGAGCGGTTGCAGCACGACGTCCAGCACTTCGAGGCCGCAGCGGCGAATGCATTTGGTGACGTTCTCGACCGCGGATACCGCGCCGGTGACGATGTGCACGTCGACTTCGAGGCGAACCCCGCTCATGCCCAGCGGCTCGCGCACGTCTTCCTGTCCGTCGATCGTGAAACTCTGGGGGACGATGTGCAGGATCGTCTGGTCGTTGGGGATGGGAATCGCCTTCGCGGTTTCCACCACCCGGTCGATGTCCGCCTGCGTAACCTCCTTCTCCTTGATCGCCACCATGCCGTGCGACGTGTAGCACTTGATGTGGCTGCCCGCGATGCCGGTATAGACCGACTTGATCTGGCAGTCGGCCATCAGTTCGGCCTCCTCCAGCACGCGCTGGATCGACGCCATCGTCGCCTCGATGTTGACCACCACGCCTTTCTTCAGCCCGCGCGACGGCTGCGTGCCCATGCCGATCACGTTGAGTTCGCCCTCCGACGTGACCTCGGCGACGATCGCAACGATCTTCGACGTGCCGATGTCGAGGCCCACCACCAGGTTCTTGCCGTCCTTCACCATGCGTTGTTCCTTGGTCTCACTTATGCGGCCGGCTTGACCGCTTTTTCCCGGAATTGCGGCACGCGCGCCGCGAATCCATTCCGGTACCGCAGATCGACGTACTCCACGCGCGTGCCGGCCTTGGCGAGCGCGCCCAGCGTTCGCGGCTGCGCCGCGACAAAGCGCGCCAGCCGCGCATCCGCGTCGTCGCGACCGAGCTCGATCGCAAGCGGTCCCTGCGGACCAATCGCGTCGATGTGCCAGCTTCCGCGCGCGGAAAGGCGCAGCGTGCGCACCGCGAGCGAGAGCGGCGCCAAGCGCCCGGTCCACGCGTTGTACTGTGCCGTCATCTCCGCGGCCCGGCCGTCCTGGCCCTGGAACTGGGGCAGGTCGTCCTTCCATTCGGCGTTGAACACCTCGCCGCGGGAATTCACCATGGCGGCGTCGTTCCAGCGCGCGAACGGCGCGTGTTCGTCCACTTCGATTTCGAGGCGATGAGGCCATTGCCGGCGCAGCGCCACGTTGCGCACCCACGGAACCTGCGCGAGCGCGCGTTGCGCGCGGGTGAGGTCCATCGTGAAGAACGTTCCCGCCAGTTCCTCGCGCACCACCGCCTCCAGATGAGCCGCGCTGGCGCGCTCCAGCGGCTTGACCACGACCACTTCGCGCAGCGCGAACGCCGGTTGGCGGACGGCCCATGCAACGCCACCCCACGCCATCGCCGCCGCGACGAGGACAGCCAGCGTCACCGCGATCGCATTCATCTGCTTGGCGTCATCCCACATGGGCACCTTTCAGAATTTCCACGCACAGTTCCGCGTAGGACATTCCGGACTGCTTCGCGGCCATCGGCACCAGACTGTGCGGGGTCATCCCGGGCGATGTGTTGACCTCCAGAAAAGAAAACGTTCCGTCGCCGCGCAGGATGAGATCGAGCCGGCCCCAGCCATTGCAGCCGACGACGTCGTAGGCCCGCATCGCCATCGCGCGGATCGCATTCTCTTGCGCATCGGGCAGGCCGGCCGGACAGTGATATTTCGTCTCGTCGGAGAAGTACTTGGCGTGATAGTCGTAGTTGCCCTGCGGCGCCTCGATGCGGATCAGCGGCAACGCGCGGCCGTTCACGATCGATGCCGTGAGTTCAGCGCCGGTGACGAATTCCTCGACCAGCACGAGGCTGTCGTGCTTGGCCGCCTCCGCGTAGGCGAGCGCCAACTCATCGTGGTCGACCTTCGCAACCTTGGTGATGCCGATCGTCGACCCTTCGCGTGCCGGCTTGACGATGAGCGGCAGTCCCAGTTCGGCCACGACACGCATCCAGTCCGTCCGCGCGTCCACGACGCGGTACTTCGGCGTGGGGACATCGCTGGCCAGCCAGATGAGCTTGGTGCGCCACTTGTCGGTGGCCAGCGCGGAGGCCATCACGCCGCTGCCGGTGTAGGGAATCCCTAGAGTCTCCAGCGCACCCTGAACGGTGCCGTCCTCGCCGAACCGGCCATGCAGCGCGATGAAGGCGCGCGCGAAACCCTCGCGCTTCAAGTCGAAGAGATCGCGCTCCGCCGGATCGAAGGGATGCGCGTCAACACCCTTCTCGCGCAGTGCCGCGAGCACCCCGTTGCCGGACATGAGCGACACCTCGCGCTCCGCGGACGGACCGCCCAGCAGCACCGCGACCTTGCCGAACTCGGTCATAGGACCCCCACGCTTGCGGCCGCGAAGAACGTGGCCGCTGCGCTGCCCCCCGAGGGGGAGCAATTCGCGCCTGGGGACGGCCCGGCGGCGCTCATCATTGCCGATCCCCGACGATGCGCACTTCCTGCTCGAGTTCCACGCCGGTCTTCGCGCGGACCGTGTCGCGCACGAAAGCAATCAGCGCCTCGATGTCCGCCGCCTTCGCGTAACCGTGCGGGTTTACGATGAAGTTGGCGTGTTTCTCCGAGACCCGCGCACTGCCGATGGCGTGTCCCTTGAGTCCGCACACCTCGATCAATCGCGCCGCATGATCGTCGGGCGGGTTGCGGAACACGCTGCCCGCGTTGGGCATGTCCAAGGGCTGCGTCAGGATCCGCCGCGCGAGCAGTTCCCTGATGCGGTCGCGCGCCGCGTCGGCGTCGCCCTGCGGGAAACGGAACCAGCCCGCCGTAAATATCTCTCTGCCGAGCGCCGCTGGGCCGTCCCAAGGCGCGAGTGACTCCCCCTTGGGGGGCAGCGCAGCGGCCTCATTGCCCAATGAGGCCGCAAGCGTGGGGGCCCACCTCACGCTGCGATATCCGATTGCGTAATCCGCTGGTGTTCGCACCTCGAAGTTTCCGCCGCGGTTCAGGACTTCGACACGCGCCACGAACCGCCACGTTTCGCCGCCGTAGCAGCCGGCGTTCATCGCCAGAGCACCACCCACGGTGCCCGGGATGCCGGCGAGGAACTCGGCTTCGGCGCAACCGTGATTGGCGGCGAACCGCGCGAGCTTCGGGCACGCCAGCCCCGCGTCCGCGTAGATCAGCCCGTCTGTGACGGCGAGCGCCGCGCCAGGGTTGTGCATGACGACTACCGTGCCGCGAACGCCGCCATCGCGCACCAGCGTGTTGCTGCCGAGGCCGATGGCCAGCAGCGGCTCGCTTGCGTGCAATTGCGCGACGAAATGCGCGAGATCGTCGCGGTCCGCCGGCAGGTACAGCGTGTCTGCCGTGCCTCCCGCGCGCCAGCTCGTGTATTTGACGAGCGGGGCATCGTGCGCGATGCGTCCGCGCAGGCCCTTGAAGCTATGGACTTTGGCGAGCGCCATCATGGTGACACCAGTTGTTGCGGTGTCCCGCCGATCGAACCCGCGCCCATCGTCACCACGATGTCGCCGTCGCGAGCAAGCCCTCGCAGCGCTTCCGGCAGGTCGGCGATGTCTTCGACGAAGACCGGCTCCACCCGACCCGCCACGCGCAGCGCGCGCGTCAACGCGCGGCCGTCGGCGGCCACGATGGGCGCCTCGCCCGCCGGATACACCTCTGCCAGGATCACTGCGTCGGCCTGCGACAGTACGCGGACGAAGTCCTCGAACAGGTCGCGGGTGCGCGTATAGCGATGGGGCTGAAACGCGAGCACCAGCCGGCGTCCGGGAAAGCTTTCGCGCACCGCGGCCAGCGTGACTTCCATCTCGACCGGATGGTGGCCGTAGTCGTCGATCAGCGTGTACGCGCCACCTTGCGCGAGCCGCACGTCGCCGTAGCGCTGGAACCGGCGGCCGACGCCCTTGAAGTCGGCGAGCGCAGTCGCGATCGCCGCGTCGCGGACGCCGGTTTCACGGCCGACCGCGATTGCCGCGAGCGCATTACGCACGTTATGCACGCCGGCCAGCGCGAGCTCGACAGGCATATCCTGGTGTCCCTTCGCTCGCGCGACAAAGCGCATCCGGCCGCCCATGTTGACGACCGCGGTCGCCTGCAGGTCGGCACCTTCAGCGAATCCATACGTCACGAGCGACTTGGTGACCTCGGGCAGGATCTCGCGCACGTTCGCGTCGTCAACGCACACGACCGCCACGCCGTAGAACGGCAGTCGTTGCAGGAAATCGACGAACGCACGCTTGAGCTTCGCGAAATCGTGGCCGTAGGTCTCCATGTGATCGGCGTCGATGTTGGTCACGACGGCAAGCACGGGCGACAGGTAGAGGAACGACGCGTCGGATTCGTCCGCTTCGGCGACCAGGAACTCCCCTTTACCCAGTCGCGCGTTGGCATCGGCCGACAGCAGCCGGCCGCCGATCACGAATGTGGGATCGAGGCCACCTTCGGCGAGCACGGAGGCGATGAGACTGGTCGTGGTGGTCTTGCCATGCGTGCCCGCGACCGCGATCCCCTGTTTCAGTCGCATCAGCTCTGCGAGCATCAGTGCCCGCGGCACCACGGGGACGCCGTGCTCGCGCGCCGCCACGACCTCGGGATTGGTGGCAACGACCGCCGTCGACACGACCACCACGTCCGCGCCGGCGACGTTTTGCGCCGTGTGGCCAATCGCAATCGACGCGCCGAGTCGCACCAGGCGTCGCGTGATCACACTCTCCGCCAGATCCGACCCGGTGACCTGGTAACCCTGCGTCACGAGCACTTCGGCGATGCCGCTCATGCCCGCGCCGCCGATGCCGACGAAGTGGATGCGCTTGACCTTGTGCTTCATCGCGCAGCGAGCTCCAGACACACCGCCGCGACGCGTTGCGCGGCGTCGCGCTTGCCCTGCGCATGCGCCGCTTCCGCCATCGCGCGTGCGCGCGGACGGTCGAGCTGCCGCAGCAGGCCGGCGAGGCGCTCCGCGGTGAGCGCGTGCTGCGGTTCTTTCCACGCCGCGCCGGCGTCGACCAGGAACTGCGCGTTGGCGCTCTGCTCGTCTGCGATCGCGCCCGGCAGGGGGACGATCGCCGCGCCCAGCCCCACCGCGGCGAGTTCGGCCACTGTGATGCCGCCTCCACGACAGATCACGAAGTCGGCCCATGCGTAGCGCGCCGCCATGTCGTCGATGAACGCGACGCACTCGCCTTCGACCTGATGGCGCGCATAGGCTTCACGCAGTGCGGCGATGTGTTGTTCTCCCGCCTGGTGGACGACCAGAGGCCGATCCGGCAGCGGCAGTTGCGCGAGCGCCGCAGGCACGAGGTCGTTGAGGCCTTTCGCGCCCAGGCTGCCGCCCACGACCAGCAGGCGCATCGGCCCGCTGCGGCCGGCAAAGCGCACACCGGGCAGAGGCAATGTGCACACGGAATCGCGAAGCGGATTGCCGACCCACTCGACGCGCTTTGCATGGCGTCCCTTGAGCGCCTGAGGAAATCCCAGCAGGATCCTGTCCGCGCCGTGCGCAAGCACGCGCGTGGCCAGTCCCGCCACGGCATTCGCGTCGTGCAGAACCAGCGGCTTGCCCGCGGCGACGCCCATCAGCCCACCGGGGAAAGACGCGAATCCGCCAAAGCCCACGACGACGTCGGGCTTCCTGCGGCCGATGATCCTGCGCGCGTCGAGGCAGGCGGCAAGCAGCGCAAATGGGCCGAGCAGCAGCGTCCGGAAGCCTTTCCCGCGCACGCCGCGAAACGACACGGCTTCGAAGTCCACGTCGTGCTGCGGCACCAGCCTGGCCTCGATGCCGTCGCGCGTGCCCAGCCAGAACACGTGGGCGCCGCGCGCGGCGAGCTTGGCCGCCACCGCAAGCCCGGGAAACACATGTCCGCCAGTTCCGCCAGTTGTCACCATAACGGTCATCGTCATACCGTGAACCCGCGCAACAGGCGCCGGTTTTCGAAATCGATGCGCATCAGAATCGCCAGTGCGATGCAGTTGGCCACGATGCCGCTGCCGCCGAATGAAAGCAGCGGCAGCGTCAGGCCCTTGGTCGGCAGAACGCCGACGTTCACGCCGATGTTGATGAACGCCTGGACGCCGATCCATACGCCGATGCCCTGCGCCACAAGCGCAGCGAACGGCCGCTCGAGATGCGCTGCCTGACGGCCGATCGCATACGCGCGATAGAGCAGCCAGATGAAGAGCGCGATGACGAACGCGACACCTGCGAATCCCAGTTCCTCGGCGACCACTGCCAACAGGAAATCGGTATGGGCCTCGGGCAGGAACAGCAGCTTCTCGACGGAGGAGCCCAGCCCGACGCCGAGCCACTCGCCGCGGCCGAAGGCGATCAACGAGTGCGACAGCTGATAGCCTTTTCCCAGCGGGTCCGACCAAGGGTCGAGGAATGCCGTGAGGCGCTGCAGGCGGTACGGCGCGGCAATGAGAATCGCGCCCAACGCTACCGGCAACAGCAGCATCAATCCCAGGAACAGACGCCAGTCGAGGCCACCCAGGAACAGGATGCCGAAGGCAATGGCGACGATCACGACGAAGGCGCCGAAGTCCGGCTCCAGCAGAAGCAGGCCGCCCACGCATACCATGACCGCAAACAGCGGAAGGAATCCGCGAATGAGTGTGTGCTTCAGCGGCTGCTGCGCATGCAGGAACGTCGCGCGCCGCACGGCGTAACTCGCGGCGTACAGCACGACGACGAGCTTCATGAACTCCGACGGCTGCACGTTGACGACGAAAAGCGAAAGCCAGCGGCGCGATCCGTTGACTGATTTGCCGATGCCGGGAACCAGAACGAGAACCAGAAACACTGCGCCGACGATGAACAACCACGGCGCCAGCCTTTGCCAGGCCTTCACCGGCACCTGGACCGCGACGGCCGCGGCGACCAGCCCCACGATGACGAACATGCCGTGCCGCATGAGGAAGTACCAGGCGCGGTTGCCGGTATGTGTCGATGCCTCGGACATTGCGATCGACGCGGAATAGACCATCACGAGGCCAAAGGCCAGAAGCAATAGCGCCGTCCACGCCAACGACACGTCGTAGGTGAGCATCACGCGCGTGTCGCGCGCCGCTGCAACGGAGCCGAACGGCGAGGTCGCCGCCTGCCGGATGGAGGCCGTCAGCGTCAAGCGCTTACGCATGCGCGGGCTCCCTCGCGGTGACCAGCGCGACGAAGCGTTCGCCCCGTTCGACATAGTTCCGGAACTGGTCGAGGCTCGCGCATGCCGGGGACAGCAACACGGCGTCGCCAGGCTGCGCAAGCGCGATGGCGCGGGCGACGGCCGCGTCGAGCGTGCGCACGATTTCCACAGGAGCGCGCGCTCCCTCGAGCGCCCGCGCCAGCGCGGGGGCGTCGCGACCAATCAGCAGGACGGCGCGGCAGTCCGCATCGACGGCCGACCGAAGCGGCCGGAAGTCCTGGCCTTTGCCATCGCCTCCACAGATCAGCACTGCGGGCCGGCCAATGCCGTCGAGCGCCGCCTGCGTCGCCACGACGGTCGTCGCCTTGGAGTCGTTGATGAACAGGACACCCCGGCTCTCCGCCACGCGTTGCATCCGGTGCGGCAGGCCGCCGAAGGTACGCACGGCATCCAGCACGCGACGATCGATGCGCGCGACCGTCGTCACCAGCGCAAGAGCGGCGAGCACGTTCAGTGCGTTGTGCCGCCCGACCAGCTTCAGCGCGTCCGCCGGGAGGAGGAGTTCACCACCCCGCGCGAGCCATGTCGCGCCGTGGAATTCCACGAGACCCCATTCGCCCTCGGCGGAAGGAACGGCAGCGCCGAAAGTCTCGACCGTGCGGCCATCAATGCGCATGGCGAGCGAGCGTGGATCGTCGCGATTTACGACCTGCACGCCGCCGCCCTGGAAGATGCGGGCCTTGGCCGCGGCGTACTCGTCCATTCCCGCATAGCGATCAAGATGGTTGTCCGTGACGTTGAGCACGGCCGCCGCGGCCGGCGTCAGCGATCGCGTCGTTTCCAGCTGAAAACTCGACAGTTCGAGTACGAACACATCGGGCCACGGCTCCGCCGCCTCAAACGGAGGAATGACCCCGAGCACCGCCTCGCCGATGTTGCCGGCAATCACCGTGGTCAATCCCGCAGCGCGGCACAGCGTGCCTGCGAGTGCGGTGACGGTCGACTTGCCGTTGGAGCCGGTGATCGCCAACACCTTTTGCGATGGAGGCAGCGCGCGCGCGAACAGCTCGACATCGCCGGCCAGCTCCACGCCGCGCGCTACGGCCGCGGCAATGGCCGGATGCCTCGGGTCCACGCCGGGACTGATGGCGATGAGATCGGCACCGGCCATGGTTTCGGCCGTGAACGGTCCGGTCGCAAGGGGAATTCCCGGGCACAGCGCCACGAGTTCCGCGGCCTGCGGCGGCGACGCGCGGGTGTCGGCAACGCGCACCTTCGCACCGTGCCGGGTCAGATAGCACGCGAGCGACCTTCCGGTAAGGCCCGCACCCAGCACGACGACGTTGCGATCGGTGTAATCCATCAGCGGGGGTCGTTCATCTTCAGCGCAATTTCAGTGTCGAAAGCCCAAACAGCACGAGCAGCATCGTGATGATCCAGAAGCGGACCACCACCTGGTTTTCCTTCCACCCTTTGAGTTCGTAGTGATGGTGCAGCGGCGCCATGCGGAACACGCGCCTGCCGGTCATCTTGAACGACGCGACTTGCACGATCACCGACAGCGTCTCGACGACGAACACGCCGCCCATGATGAACAGCACGATCTCCTGCCGGACGATGACGGCGATGGTGCCGAGCGCGGCGCCCAGCGCCAGCGCGCCCACGTCGCCCATGAAGACGTCCGCCGGATACGCGTTGAACCACAGGAAGCCCAGGCCCGCGCCGGCGATCGCGCCGCAGATGACCGTGAGTTCGCCTGCGCCAGGTATGTGCGGAAGGAACAGGTAGCCGGAGAAGTCCGCGCGGCTTGTCACGTAGGCGAAGATGCCGAGAGCGGCGCCGACCATCACCGTGGGCATGATCGCGAGTCCGTCGAGCCCGTCGGTGAGGTTGACGGCGTTGCTGGTGCCGACGATGACGCAGTACGTGAGCGCGATGAAGCCCCAAACGCCCAGTGGATACGACACCGTCTTGAAGAACGGCACGATCAGGTTCGCCTTGGGGCTCAAGTCGATGTTGAAACCGCTGCCCACCCACGCGGACAGGAGCCGCAGGAATTGCGTGTTGTCCGGCGCCGACACGGAGAACGCAAGATAGACCGCGGCGACCAGCCCGATCAGCGATTGCCACAGGAATTTGGTGCGCGCCGACAGTCCCTTCGGGTTGCGGTGCACGACCTTGCGCCAGTCGTCCGCCCAGCCGATGGCGCCGAATCCAGCGGTGACCAGCAGCACGACCCAGACGAAACGGTTCGTGAGGTTGCCCCACAGAAGCGTGGTGATCACGATCGAGACCAGGATGAGCGCACCTCCCATCGTTGGCGTGCCGGCCTTGGACAGATGCGTCTGCGGGCCGTCGTCGCGCACGGACTGGCCGATCTTCATATGCGTGAGCCACGCGATCATCCGCGGACCGACAACGAACGAGATGACCAGCGCGGTCATCGTCGCCAGCACGGCACGCAGCGTGATGTAACCGAATACGTTGAACGCGCGCGCGTACAGCTCCAGTTTCTCGGCGAGCAGGACCAGCATCAGTGCGCTCCCCGCGATGCCTGGCCGGTGAGTGCCGCCACCACGCGCTCCATCCGCATCGACCGCGAACCCTTCACCAGCACCGTCACGCCTGCCGTCACTGCATGCTGCACGCGCGCGGCGAGCTCGACGACCGTGGCCACGTGCTCGGCGCCGGCGCCGAAAGCCGCGACCGTTTCGCGGCTCAAGTCGCCGGTCGCGAACAGGCGCTCGATGCCGCGTTCCTTGGCGAACGCGCCGATTTCCCGGTGAAACTCGGGGCCTTGCGCACCGACTTCACCCATGTCGCCCAACACCAGCCACTTCGCACCGGGCGCGTGGGCGAGGACATCGATGGCGGCACGCACCGAATCCGGATTCGCGTTGTAAGTGTCGTCGATGACCAAAGCGCCGGAGACCGCATGCAGCGCCGACAACCGACCGGACACCGGGCGGAACGTTGCGAGGCCGCGCACGATGGCCTCCAGCGGCAGCCGCGCCGCGAGCGCGCCGGCGGTCGCCGCCAGCGCGTTGCTGGCCATATGCCTCCCCGGTACGTGCAATTCGACTCGGGCATTGCCGGCGTAGGTGCGGAGCTCGATGTCGCTGCCGTCCGCGCGCAGCGTGCAGCGCGCCGACACGTCGCACCAGTCGTGGAAGCCGAAATCGACCACTGCGGCGCCCGCGGTACGCGCGGCAGCGCGCCACGTATCCGCATGCGCGTCGCCGGCGTTGATGACGGCAGTCCCGCGCGGGCGCAGCGCGAGGATCGCGTCCGCGTGCTCGGCGGCCACTTCCTTCACGCTGGTCATGAACTCCTGGTGCTCGCGCTGCGCGTTGTTGACGATCGCGATCGTCGGCTGCGCGATCGCGCCCAACTCGCGCGTCTCGCCGCGATGGTTCATGCCCAGCTCGACGACGGCCGCGCGATGCGACTCGCGCAGGCGCAGCAGGCTCAGCGGCAATCCGATCGCGTTGTTGAGGTTGCCCTGCGTGGCCAGCACGGCTTCATCGCCGTAATGTGCGCGAAAGATCGCCGCGGTCATTTCCTTCACCGTCGTCTTGCCGTTGCTGCCGACGACGACCGCCAGCGGGATGTCGAACCTGGCGCGCCAGAACGCCGCGAGGCGGCCGAGCGCGTCGAGGGGATTCGGAACCGCAATCAGGTCGCCCTGCAGCGTCGCAGCACGATCGTCTGCAACCAGCGCAGCGGTGGCGCCCTGCGCGAGCGCGGCGGCGACAAACTCGTGCCCGTCGAAGCGTTCACCTTTCAAGGCGACGAACAAGTCGCCGGCCTCGAGCGCGCGGCTGTCGGTCACGACACGCCGGAATCCGACGTTGTCGCCGATCAGCTGCCCGTCCACAGCCTTCGCGGCAGTCTTCGTATCCATCATTGGCTGGTCCACGACGACAACGCGGCGGCGGCAACGGCGGCGTCGGAGAATGGTGTACGCACGCCGTCGCGTTCCTGGTAGGTCTCGTGACCCTTGCCGGCAATGAGCACGACGTCGCCACGTTTCGCGGCGCCGATCGCGCCCCGGATCGCCCCTTCGCGGTCGATCTCGATCGACCAGCGGCGATTACCTTCGTCGCGTACGCCCCGCGCGACGACGTTGGCGATGGCCGCGGGATCCTCGCTGCGCGGATTGTCGCTGGTCACCACGACGCGATCGGCGAAGCGCGCCGCGATATGTCCCATTTCCGGGCGCTTGCCGGCATCGCGGTCGCCGCCACAGCCGAAAACGCAGATCAGTTCACCCACAGCCGCAACCGCAGGGCGCAACGCAATCAGCACCTTTTCCAGCGCATCCGGCGTGTGCGCATAGTCGACGATGACCAGCGGCCGGTCGGTGCCGCCCAAACGCTGCATGCGGCCGACCGGAGGCTGCAGTCGCGCCAACGCCGCCGTCGCGACGTCGATCGGTACGTCGCTCGCCAGCAGGACACCGAGAACGCCCAGCAGATTCTGCGCATTGAAGTTGCCGATCATCGGCGACGTGAATTCGGACTTGCCCCAGGGGGTGTTCACCGCCAGCGCGAGGCCGTTGCCCGACATCCTGATGTCGCTCGCCGCGATGTCGCCGGCGGCCAGGCCGTAGGTCAGAAGGCGCGCGCCGCGCGCGCGCACGCCATCGATCAGGCTTTGCCCGAACGGATCGTCGGCATTGATGACGGCCGTGCGCAAACCTGGCGCCGTGAAGAGTTTCGCCTTCGCGGCGCCATACGCCGCCATCGTGTGGTGATAATCGAGGTGGTCGCGCGTGAGATTGGTGAACAGCGCGACATCGAACTTGATGCCGCCGACGCGGCCCTGCTCCAGGCCGTGCGATGACACTTCCATCGCCACGGCTTTCGCTCCCGCGCCCCGGAACTGCTGCAGCAGTTCGTGCAGCGCGGGAGCGTCCGGCGTCGTATGCGTTGCCGGCGCCAACGCGCCGACCAGACCGTTGCCCAGCGTGCCCAGGATGCCTGCACGGCGTCCGCACGCATCGAATGCGTGGCCGATCCAGTGAGCGCACGACGTCTTGCCGTTCGTTCCCGTGACGCCGACCATCCACAGCGCCTGCGACGGACTTCCATAGATGAAATCCGCGATCGCGCCGAGCCTTCCCTGCAGGCCCTCGACCGGCAGATGCGGAACCTGCCAGCCGCGGTCCCACGCGAAGCCTGCGGACTCCCACAGCACGGCGGTCGCGCCGCGGGCGATTGCATCCGGCACGAACTTGCGGCCGTCCGCATGCGTCCCCGGGTACGCGGCAAACGCCACGCCGGGTTCGATGCGGCGGCTGTCAGCCGTGATCCGGCGAGGGAAGGCGCGCAGCTTCGCGAGCAACGCAGCTGTGTCTGCAACCTGCGCGGCATCGTGCTCGGCGACGGGGGCGAGAATGGCCAAGGGCGCTCCGGTCAGGTTTCTTCGCGGATCTCGCTGCCTTGCGGCGGCAGGATCACATTGTTGAGCGGCGCATCAGTGGGCACGCCGAGCATGCGCAACGCCGAACCGGTGACATTCGAGAACACCGGCGCCGCGACCGCGCCGCCGTAGTACTGCCCGGCCGACGGCTCGTCGATCATCACCGCTACCACCAGGCGAGGATTCGACACCGGCGCGAAGCCGACGAACGATGCGACGTACTTGTTGCCGTAGCCGTGCCCCTCGACCTTGTGCGCGGTACCGGTCTTGCCGGCGACGCGATAGCCCGGCACCTGCGCGCGCGGCGCGGTGCCCCCGGGCGACGTCACCAGTTCCAGCATGTGGCGCACGGCGCGCGCGGTCTCGGGCTGCAGCACGGGCCGGCCCGCGACGAACGTTTCCGTCTTGAATAAAGTGGCGGCCTTAACTTCGCCGTCGGTGGCGAACATCGTGTAGGCGCGCGCCAACTGCACCAGGTTGACCGAGATACCGTGCCCGTATGACATCGTCGCCTGCTCGATCGGACGCCACGATTTCGCCGGACGCAGCCGTCCCGACTGCTCGCCCGGAAACCCCGTCTTCGGCGGCGTGCCGAAACCCGCGTTGGAGAACATCTCCCACAGCGTTGCCGACGGCAATCCCAGCGCGATCTTGGCCGCGCCGACGTTGGAGGATTTCTGGATAACCTGCTCGACGGTGAGCGCGCCTTCCGCATGCGCGTCGTGGATCGTCGCGGAGCCGATCGTCAGCGTGCCCGGCGCCGTCTCGATCACGGTATCGGGACGCACGCGGCCCGCCTCGAGCGCCGCCGCGATCGTGAACGGCTTCATCGTCGACCCGGGCTCGAACGTGTCGGTCAGCGCACGGTTGCGCATCATGGCCGGCTGCACCTTGTTGCGGCTGTTGGGGTTGTACGTGGGCCAGTTCGCCAGCGCCAGGATCTCGCCGGTCTTCACGTCGAGGATGACGAGGCCGCCCGCCTTGGCCTTGTTGAGCTCGATGGCAGCCTTCAGTTCGCGGAACGCGAGGTACTGCAGCCGCGCGTCGATCGACAGCGCCAAGTCGTGACCAGCCTGCGGCGCGCGGATCGCGGCGACGTCTTCCACGGCCTCGTTGCGGCGGTTGATAATCACGCGGCGGCTGCCGGGAATGCCGGCGAGCCATGCCTGCTGCGCAAGTTCGATCCCTTCCTGCCCAGCATCGCGGTCGCCGGTGAAGCCGACGATTTGCGCTGTCACTTCGCCGCCGGGATAGAAACGGCGATATTCGTTCTGATCGTGCAGACCCGGAATGCGCAGCGCCATGGCGCGGTCCGCGATTTCCGGCGCGACCTGCTTGGCGATGAAGGCGAAGTCCTCATTGGCGTCCAGTCTTGCGCTGATCCGATGCGGTGTGGTTTCGAGGATCGCCGCGAGGGAGACGATCTGTTCCGGCGTCGCATCGAACTTGTCGGGGAAGGCCCAAAGAGACCTGACCGGCGTCGAGAGCGCGAGCGCCTCGCCGGCGCGGTCGACGATGCGCCCGCGATGTGCCGGAACTTCGAGTTCGCGGGAATGCCGCGCGCTGCCCTGACCCTGCAGGAACTCGTTGTCGAACCACTGCAGGTACAGCGAACGGCCCAACAAAATCGTGAACAGCAGCGCCAACGTACCGAACACCAGCGGCGAGCGGAAGCGCGGCAACGCCAGCGGCGCCGCGTCGCGGTTACGCAGCGCGCGCCCGGCGAGCATCGTGCTCATGAACGACCCCCACGCTCACTACGTTCGCTGCCCCCGGAGGGGGAGCGATTCGCGCCTCGGGGCGGTGACGCGAGCAGCCGGCGAGGGGCCCCGCACCGCGGGGATCGACGGCAAATGCGAGTCGGCACGCTAGGCCGACGCTCGCCGCAACTAATCCGTGCGGAACTCCAAGGAGACCGATGCCCGTCGGCGCGTGAACAACCCCCACGCTCACTGCGTTCGCTGCCCCCGGAGGGGGAGCGATTCGCGCCTCGGGACTGCCCGTCGGCGCTCATTTGTCGGTGGCCTTTCTTTCAGGCAGCGCGACGACGTCGGTGCGCGCCGCCGACGGCAATTGCATCCGCAACTGTTCGCGCGCGATCTTCTCGACTCTCGCCGGCATGCCCCACGTCGATTGCTCAAGCTGCAGCTGACCGTATTCGGTTTCCAGCGCGCGGCCCTGCGCCTGCTCGTGCTCGAGCGCGACGAACAGCCGGCGCGACTGGTTGCGCGACGTGACCAGCGACAACGCGCAGGCCACGAGAATGACCAGCAGGACGACGTTCACGCGGGTCACGCTGCCGCCTCCTCATAGCCACGCGGCCAGTCCGCCGGCAGCGGGTGCCGCGTGCGCGTGGCCACACGCATCACGGCGCTGCGCGCGCGCGGATTGCTCGCGATTTCGGCGTCGCCAGGTTTCACGGCGCGACCGACGAGCGAGAGCGGCGCGCCTGGCAGCGAGTCGGTGCGAATGGCCAGGCGGGCGAGCGCGGGGTTGCCGGCATACGGTTGCGATGCACGGGCCAGGAATTGCTTGACGATGCGATCCTCGAGCGAATGAAAACTGATGACGACAACCCGGCCGCCTGCGTTCAGCGCCGACACGACGGCAGGCAGCGCCATCTTGATTTCAGACAGTTCGCGGTTCACGAAAATCCGAAGGGCCTGGAAGGTCCGCGTGGCCGGATCCTGACGCCAATCACCCCGCGTGCGCGTGCCGATGGCTTGCGCCACGAGTGCCGCCAGTTGCCGGGTGCCGTGGATGGGGTCGCGCGTGCGTGCCGCCGCAACTGCTCTTGCAATCGATTGAGCAGACCGTTCTTCACCATAGTCGCGCAGTACCTCCGTCAGTTCGCGCACCGAGGCGCGGGCAAGGAATTCCGCAGCGGATTCGCCGCGCGACGGGTCCATCCGCATGTCCAGCGGACCATCGTGGCGAAACGAAAAGCCGCGCGAAGCAGTGTCGATCTGCGGCGAGGAGATACCGAGATCGAGCAGCACGCCGTCGACCTGCGCGAGCGCAAGCCCTTTGATGACGTCGGGTAGCTCTGAAAACCACGCGCGGCGGAAAACGAATCGGGAATCGGCTTGCTCGAGTTGCACCGCGGCCGCTTCGGCGGCGGGGTCGCGATCGATGCCGACGAGACGCCCGGACGCGCCAAGACGATCGAGGATCGCGCGCGCGTGGCCGCCGCGGCCGAACGTCGCGTCGACGTAGACGCCCGCGGGCATGAGCGCCAGCGCCGCCACGGCTTCGTCGAGAAGGACGGGAACGTGAATGCCATCGGCCACGAATGCGCTACAGCGTGAAGCCGTCGAGTTCGGACGGCAGGCCGTCGGCAGGGAACGCGATGGTCTGCGCCGTTTGCGCCTGCCATTGCGCCTCGTCCCAGAGCTCGAATTTGTGGCCCTGCCCGACGAGCACGACGTGCTTGTCGAGATTCGCATAGCGGCGCAGCGACGGGGGCACGAGGATGCGGCCTGCGCCGTCAATATCGACGTCATCGGCATAACCAACCAGCAGCCGCTGCAGGCTGCGGATCTTGTCGTTGAATGACGAGAGCGACATCAGGCGCGCCTGTATGGGTTCCCAGGCGGCGAGCGGATACAGCAGCAGGCAGCGAGATGGATCCGCGGTCAGCACGAGCCGGCCCTGTCCATTCATCGCCAGAGCGTCGCGATGCTTCGCCGGGACGGCGAGCCGGCCCTTGGCATCGAGCGCCTGCTGCGTGACGCCGCGAAACACCGGCAGCGCCCCATTGCGGGGCGCAGGCGCGTCCGCCGTATCGACCATATTGCCCGCCACCCTCGCTCTCCTCGCTGTCGGGCCGGAGGTAAGCGCTCATTAACCTGGCGCTGGCGAGATAGCTTTCCGCTCGCTTTTTACCCACTTTGACCCACTTTTTACCACCCCAAGCCACTATACGCGGGAAGTTTGGCAGGGGTCAACGGTTTTTCGTTTTCCGAACAATGACTTAGCATCGTAAATGCAACAAAACAGTTTTCTTCAAAAAAATAAATACTTAGCGCAGTTTTCGAAGGTAACTTACTAACTACAGCCACGGATTTCTCCCACTTTGGAACGTTCGTTCTACGGATTGTGGGCAACAACCGATTCGTCGTTCAAAAGCACGCGTTTTCCGGCCCTTTCGCGGCGGCGCCCCCGAGATGCAGATTGATGCCGTCGGCATGGTGTCCCGATGCCGCGTGTTGCGGCATTACCAGACGCGCGCGCCTGTTCCGTCGACACCGCTTGGATGGTCGTGAGACCATCGCCCGGTCCAATTTCCGATCGCCACCCATGAAACTTCGTCATCTGGCCGGCACGGTGTGCCTGGGCCTTTTCGCTTCCGCGTCGCTGGCCCAGGGGCTGCCCCAAGGAACTGTCGTCACCAACGCGGCCCTGTCCGCGCTCTTCACCCTCAAAACGGATCTGGATACCGGAGGCGATTTCAGCTGGGGAAGCGTGCGCGTCGCCGGCGGCATGCAGCGCCAGTTCACGCCTCAGTTCTCGGCGGGATTCGCCGTCAGCTATGAATACCAGGACTGGACCTTCACCAATCCCGCTGCCTTCGGCGGCGCAGCACCCTGGAACAACATCAACCGGCCGCGCCTGGCCGCCCCGCTGTTCTACACGCCCACTGAGGACTGGGTCATCGGTCTGATCCCGTCGGTGGGCTGGTCCTACGAGAACGGCGCGTCGGCCAACGACGCGCTCGAATACGGCGCCGTCGTAACCGCTTCCAAAGTGTTCTCACCGCGCCTGACGCTGGGACTGGGCGCCGCGGTGTTTCACCAGATCTACGAGACCAAGGTGTATCCGTTCCCGGTCATCGATTGGCAGATCGACGACCACTGGAAGCTCATGAATCCGTTCGAGGCAGGTCCCGCGGGTGGGGCCGGTCTGGAACTCGAATATGCCTTCAACGATCGCTGGGAGATCGGCGCCGGGGGATCCTATCGTTCGTACCTGTTTCGCCTGAGCCGGGACGGCCCGGTCGGCAATGGCATCGGGCAGAATAACTTCGTGCCCGTGTTTCTGCGCCTTTCGTACCACGGTGGGAAGGACTTCCAGCTCGATATCTATGCCGCAGCATTGACCGGCGGGAAGCTTACGGTGAAGAATGCGTCAGGCAACGACATTTCCAACGATCCGTACAAAACCGCTCCGGCGCTGGGCATGACGCTGCAGACCCGGTTCTGAGGCGATTCGACACATCAGGAGACGTTCATGGGCATTCCCGTTTGCCGTACCTTTATCCTCGCCGCCGCCGTGGTCGCGGGATCGGCGCTGTCGGGGTGCTCGACGACCTACGACAGCGCGGGCAATTCGTACCTGTCCGTGTGGCCGTTCATCGGTTCTCGGAATCCCGACCTGCAGCTCAACTATCCGGCGATTGATCCGGCAAGACTCCAACTGAGCCGGGACCCGGATCCGTTCTACTTCATGTACCCGCAGCCACCGGTCGACCCTAGGGTGACATCGCCCTACTCGCAGCTGCCGGCCGATCCTACGGCGAGCGTCGCGGCAGTCGGCGATAATGGCCTCTGTGCCGAAACCTGCGACTCACCGATTGCGGGCGTGCCTGTGCGCGCTGACGCTGGCAACGACCGCCGCCTCGCTTCCCGCTGACGCGCAGACCACCGCGACCGCTGCGCCGGTCGCCGCCACCCCGCACGCCGACGACCCGATTCGCTACCGGGTAAAGCTCGTCGCGCCGCCCGCGCTCGAAAGCACGATCAGCGCGTCGGTCGACCTCGTCCGCTGGCAGGACTTCGCGGACATGACGGAAGAATTGCTGGACCGTCTCGCGCGCGAAGCGCTGTCCCAGGCGCGCGAGGCCGCCGCGACGCAAGGTTTTTTTTCGGCCAAAGTCGACCTGGCGATCGATCGCAGCACGCAGCCGGTCACCGTGACCCTCACCGTCGTGCCGGGCGAACCGTCCGTCGTCACCAGTGCTGAGATCGTCGTGCTGGGTCCGGCGCAGGTCGAACCTGTCGGCCAAAACGCCATCGCCGCGCTAAAGAGCAATTGGGGTCTGCCCGTCGGCGCAGTCTTTCGCCAAACGGCATGGACGTCGGCCAAGGAACGGGCAGTGGCCGGCCTCGCCGCGACGCCCTATGCCGCGGCCAAGCTCGTTGCGAGCGAGGCGAAGATCGACCCCGACGCGAGAAGCGCCGCGCTGTCGGTTTCGATCGAAAGCGGCCCGGCGTTCCACTTCGGCGACATCGACGTGCGAGGTCTCGACCGTTACACGCCAGAACTCGTGAAGTCCTTTGCGACGATCAAGCCCGGCGACCTCTTTGGCGAGCGGCCACTCGACGAATTCATCCGGCGCCTGTTGGCATCGGGTTATTTCGCGAGCGTGCAGGCGTCGATCGTCCCCGATCCCGAGCAGGCCGAAGCCGCCACGCTCACGATGGCGGTGATCGAGGCGCCACCGAAGCGGCTCGAAGTCGGCCTCGGCTATTCCACCGATACGCAATGGAAGGCGAGCGGCAACTACAGCGATGTGAACATCGACGGTCACGGACTGCAGTTCTACGCCGACGCACGCATCGAAACGAAATTGACGTCGGGCAGCGTGCGCTTTGTGCTCCCGCCGGCGGCAGGTGGCTGGCTGGACGCGTTCACGGTCGGACTCGAGCGCACGGACATCGAAAACCTGGTCACCCGGACCGCGGCCGTCTCGTGGCGCCGGCGTTCCATCGACGAAACCAGCACGCCGGCCTTTGGCGCCGGCTTTTACCAGGATCAGCAGCAGCCGATGGGCGCCCCGACCGAGGATTCGCACGCGCTGTACGTCGACGGCGAATACACATGGCGCCGCGTCGACAGCCTGCTTCAGCCGGAGCGCGGGTACATGGCCAATGTCCAGCTCGGCGCCGGCGTGCCGGGAGCGTCGACGCGGACCTTCGGCCGTGTGATCGGCAAGGTGGCCGCGTGGTATCCGATCAACCGGGACACCACGCTGTACGCGCGCGCCGACGCCGGGGCCGTGCTGGCCGATTCGCGCGACGGCATTCCGTCGAATTTCCTGTTCCGCACCGGAGGCGATACGACGGTGCGCGGCTATGCGTTCGACAGCCTGGGAGTGCCCTTGGGCGAAGCCATCGTCGGTGGCCGCTATTACACGGCGGCCAGCGTCGAGATCACGCGCTGGATCGGCGAGAACTGGGGACTCGCGACGTTCGTCGATACCGGCAATGCCGCCGACTCGCTGCACGACTTCAATCTGGCCTGGGGGTACGGTGTCGGCGGCCGTTTCCGCACGCCCATTGGACCTTTCCGCGTGGACGTTGCCTACGGACAGCAGACGTCGAGCGTGCGCGTGCACTTCTCAGTGGGTCTGTCTTTCTAACGCGCGCCGTGACGCAGGAACCCGATTCCGCCCCAATCGCTGCCACACGCCTGCGCGCTTGGCGGTGGGTGCTCCATTTCAGCTGGGTGGGCGCGCTACTGGTCGTCGCGATCGGCGCAGGGCTGGCGTGGCTGACCACGCAACAGGCGCTCGACCTGGCGGTTGCGCGCGCGGTCGGCGCAAGCGAAGGTCGGCTGACTGTCGAACGCGCGACGGGGTCGCTGCTGTCGACGGTCCGCGTAGCGCGCATCGCCTGGCGTGGCGACGACGTCGACGTCGAGGCCGACGACGTGGCGCTGACCTGGAGCGTCGTCGGCCTGTTCACGCGCCACGTCAACGTCAGCGGACTGGGCGCGCACCGACTGGCGATCACGATGAAGGGTTCCGACTCGGCGCTGGCGTTGCCCGCCGATCTCTCGCTGCCGCTCGAGGTCCGCGTCGACAACGTCGGCGTCGAGCGCGTCGAATGGCGCGTCGGCCCGCGCGCGGGAACGATCACGGGGGTCGTGTTCGATTACAGCGGCGGCGAGCGCGAGCATTCGGTGCGCCGCATGCGCTTCGTGACCGACGCCGGGACGTTGGCGGGTGAAGCCGAGTTGGCCGCCGTGTCGCCCTTTGCGCTGAACGCGACGCTTAATTTCACCGGTGACGCAGCGTTCCGCGACACTCGCGCCGATGTCTCGGCCAAGGGCAACCTGTCGACGTTCGCCTTAAGCGCGAAAGGAACCACGCGCAGTGCCGCGGTCACGGCGAATGCCACGCTGACGCCTTTCGCCGCGACGCCGCTGACCGATGCGCATGTCGTCGCGAGGGAGGTCGACGTCGCTATGTTCGAACCTGCGCTGCCATCGACACGCTTGTCGGTGACGCTCGACGCACGGGCCGTGCCCGATGGCTTCGCCGGCGCGCTGTCCGCCATTAACGCCGACGCCGGCGCGCTCGACGCCTCGCGCGTGCCGCTGGCGTCGCTCAACGCGCAGTTTCGCTGGAATGGCCGCGAGCTTGCGCTGGACGACATCGATGCGCGCGTTGCGGGCGACGCGAGGATCACCGGGCGTGTGAACCTGCCCGGCGACGGCGGCGCCAGCCGCTGGAACCTGGCCGTGCGCGACCTCGACTTGCGACGCGTGCATTCCGCGCTCATCGCGACGCGGCTGTCCGGATCGTTGAGCGCGGATGTCGCGAAGGCAACGCAGTCCGTGCGTGGCGAACTGACCCAAGCCGATCTCGCGCTCAGTTTCTCCGCCACGATTGTCGGTCGCCGCATCGACATCGAACGCTTTCGCGGCCGCGCCGGGACGGGCGAACTCGCCGGTCGGGGCCGCATCATGACCGATGCGGAACGCGCATTCGACATCACGGCGGAGGCGACGCGTTTCGATCCATCGCGCTTCGGCGCGTTTCCCGCCGGCAGCCTGTCCGGCAGCGTGACCGCGCGCGGACGGCTGGCGCCGACGTGGCGCGTCGATACCAATGTCGCGTTGGCACCGGGCAGCCAGCTCGCGGGACTCGCGGTCAGCGGGAAGCTGCAGGCGGAAGCCACGGCGACGACGATGCGCAACGTCGCGATCAAGGCGACTGTCGCGTCCGCGTCGCTCGACGTGAGCGGCGCAACCGGCACGCCCGGCGACAAACTTGTGTTCGCCGCCGACGCGCAGAAGATCCAGGAGCTGCGTGGCCTCCTCGTCAAATATGCCGGCATTGCGATCCCCGAAACCATCGCCGGGGCGCTGCAGGCCCGCGGCACGCTCACCAGCGAACCCGGTGGAAACGGATTGGACCTCGCGGTCCACGGCCGCGGGCTGGAATGGGGACGGCTGGGCGTCGTGGCCACGCTCGACGCCACTGGAAAGATCGCCGCCGGCGGCCTCACGCTCGATCCCACCGCCAATGCAACGCGCGCGCTGGGATTCAAGCTTGCGGCAACCGGGATACGCATTCCGCAGGGCGAATTCGCGTCGCTTGCCGCGGATGGAACAGGCACGCTGGCGCAACACACCGCGAACATCGCGCTGTCGGGCGAAGGCGTCGACGGTCATGCCCGCTTCACCGGCGGATTCCGCGACCTGGGCACGCCCGCGCTTTCGTGGTCGGGATCTCTCGACGCGCTGGACAATCGCGGTGCGTTGGCGATGAAGCTCGAGGCGCCGGCCGCCATTGAATGGACGCACGACCAACTGCATGTCGGGTCGACGCGGCTGCAGGTCGCTGAAGGTCGCGCCGATTTGGTGGACCTGCGCTGGGATGCCGGCAAGCTTACGACGCGCGGCGCGTTCGAAGGCATTCCGCTGACTGCGCTGATGCGCGTCGCCGGTCTGCGTCCGCCGCTGGCGTCCACGCTGGTCATCGCGGGCGACTGGTCCGTGGCCGCGACACCGCAACTCAATGGCACCGTGCGCGTGCGGCGAGAGCGCGGCGACCTTTTCGGCAGCGAAGGCACGAGTGAAACGCTCAACAGTCTGGCGCTGGGCATCACGACGCTCGAAGCGCAGGCGCGATTCCAGGATGACAGTGTCGCCGCCACCGCCACGCTGCGCTCGCAGCGCGCCGGTAACGCCGACGCCACGCTGAGCATCAAGGCGGGCGACGGCGCACCGGGACGCATGGCATTCGATGGTCCGTTGAACGCCACGCTGGTTGCCGACCTGCCGTCGTTGCGGCCACTGCAACCGTGGCTCGGCACGCTTGCGGTCGTGGACGGCCGCGCGCACGTGGACTTGAGCGCGACCGGCAGCCTCGCCCGCGCCGAACTCTCGGGCGCGCTCACGGCGGATGACATGCGCCTGGACGTTCCGCAGTACGGCGTGCATTGGCGCGAGGGCCGCCTGCGCGGGCGCTTCGCGAACAACACGATGATTCTGGATGACCTGTCGTTTACCGGCGGTGATGGCCGCTTCGTCGCCAAGGGAACGCTGGCGCGCGCGCAACGCGAAGGCAGCACCGACATCGCGCCGGAGGCTCGCGTGACCTGGACCGCCGAGAAGTTCCGCGCGGTCAATCGCCCTGACCTCCAGTTCACGGTCGGCGGCAACGGCGTGCTGGCCTTCGAGAAGGGCAAGATCGCCGTGCGCGGAAACCTGGACATTGCGCAGGGGCGAGTCCAGTACGAGCCCGCCAGCGTCGGTCAGCTCTCCAGCGACGTGGTCATTGTCGGGCGGACGCGCGGCGCAGAGAACGCGACGGCGACGCTCGATGTACCGCTGTTGCTCGAACTTGACGTCGGCCTCGGCGACGACCTGCGTTTCGAAGGCGAGGGCCTCGACACGCGCCTGGCGGGTCGCCTGCGCCTGGCCACCGCGCCGAGTGGCAGGCTGTCGGCCTACGGAAGGATCAACGCGGTCAACGGGACCTATTTCGTCTTCGGCCAGCGCCTGGATATCGATCGCGGCCAGCTCATCTTCGACGGGCCGGTCGACAACCCCGCCATCGACGTGACCGCGCTGCGCAAGAATCTCGCGGTCGAGGCAGGCGTGGAAGTCACGGGCACCGTGCGCGTGCCGCGCGTGCGGCTGGTGTCGAGCCCGCCCGTGCCTGACGGCGAGAAGCTGTCATGGCTGGTGACCGGACAGGGGCTGGACCGCGCGTCACGCGCGGACGTGGCCGCGCTGGGTGCGGCGTCCTCGATGCTGCTCGGCAAGGGACAGCGCCCGTTCACGACGACGCTGGCCAATTCGGTGGGTCTCGACGACATCACGCTGCGCGAACGCTCCAGCGCGGTGGTCAGCGGCACGACGAGCCAGGTCATCGCATTTGGCAAGCGCATCAACGAACGCCTGACGCTGGTTTACGAACAGGGGCTGACGGTGGCCAACAACGCGTTGCGCATCGAATACGCGCTGACGCGAACGCTGACGGTGCGCGCCGAGGCCGGCGTCGTTTCGAGCCTGGGCCTCTATTTCCGGCGCAGCTACGATTGACCCGCGTGGCAGTGCCGGACGTGCATCAATACGCGATCCGCATCGAGGCGGCGCATATTCGTTGAGCGGGGAAGTGGCGCGCCCGACAGGATTCGAACCTGTGACCCTTGGCTTCGGAAACCAATACTCTATCCAACTGAGCTACGGGCGCGTGTGGGGTATTGCGACGGACAACCCGCATTTTACGGCCCGGGCGGGCATAGCGTCCACCGCGGTCACTCCGCGAGCACGGGCACCGGTATAATGCCGGGTTGATGCCGGCGAACGCCGGTAACCGTTCCTGGCGCCGTCGCGCGCTTTGAAGAACTCCTCTACCGACCGACGCGCCCATGACCGAAGAGCATTCGTCCCCCATCAAGACACCCAAGCAGCTCATCATCGTGGTGCTGCTCGCCTTTGCCGTGCCGATCACCCTGGCGGCACTCGTTTCGCAGCTGGTGACCAGCGGCGAAAAGGGCATTCACGAGGACGACAGCAAGGTGTTGGCACGCATCCAGCCGGTAGCCAACGTGGTGCTGGCCGAGGCGAGCGGGCCCAAGGGCATGCTCTCCGGCGAACAGGTCTATGCGCAGGTCTGCAAGACATGTCACGAAACGGGGCTCGCCGGGGCGCCGAAGCTGGGCGACAAGGCGGCGTGGCAAGCGCGTATCGCGCAAGGTGAGGCCGCGATGTCCCAGCACGCGATCGCGGGTTTCCAGGGCAAGAGCGGCGCGATGCCGGCCAAGGGCGGCAACGCCGACCTGACCGACGACGAAGTCCGGCGCGCCGTCGCGTTCATGGCCAACAAGGCCGGCGCGACATGGAAAGAGCCCGCCGTGGCGGCACCCGCCACGGTGGCCGCGGTACCGGCTTCCGCCGCGCCCATTGCCACCGCCGCGGCTGCACCCATGCCCGCTGCGGCAGCACCCGCGGCCGCCGACAAGCCCGACGGCAAGAAGGTTTTCGAAGCAAGCTGCGCGGCGTGTCATGCAGCGGGCATTGCGGGCGCGCCGAAATTCGGCGACAAGGCCGCGTGGGCGCCGCGCATCGCGCAAGGCGTGAGCGTGCTTTACACGCATGCGATCGGCGGCTTCCAGGGCAAGGGCGGCGTGATGCCGCCGAAGGGCGGCAACGTCGCACTGCCGGATCCGGATGTGAAGGCGGCCGTCGACTACATGGTTGCCGCAGTCAAGTGACGCTGGGGTAGCGCTCAGGCATCGGTCACCGCGCGAGCATCGCCTTCAGCGACTTCAGCCGTTCGCTTCCGCTCGCCTTTTCCTTCGCCGCCTCGTCCGGCGGCAACGGCACATCGGCGTAACGCAGGTCCTCCTGCGCCAATTCGGCAATGAATCGTGACGGCGTGCACGACATCATTTCGCCCGCGCGCTTGCGCCGGCGGCAATACGACAGGTGCAGCGATTGTTGCGCGCGCGTGATGCCGACGTACATCAACCGGCGTTCCTCGTCGATCGTGCCGGCTTCCACCGATTCGCGATGCGGCAGCAGGCCCTCCTCCAGGCCGACTAAGAACACGTGCGGGAACTCGAGGCCCTTGGCCGCGTGAAGCGTCGACAGGCGCACTGCGTCGGCACGCTCGCCTTCCTTGCCTTCGAGCATCGTGATCAGCGCGACCAACTGGGTCAGCTCGAGCAGGTTGCGGTCGTCGCTTTCGCCTTTGCGTGACAACCAGTCGATGAGATCGCGCACGCTTTGCGTCCGATCCTTCGCCTCCCGCTTGTCGAGCGTCGCCACCAGCCATTCCTCGTAACCGGACGCAGCGTACAGTTCGTCCAGCAAACGCCCGGCCGGTTCGCGTTCCGCGCGTGAGCGCAGGTTGTTGATCAAACCGCAGAATTCCATCAGCGTGTCGTGCTGTCGCGCTGGAATCGCGTCGGCAGCTTCCGCGGCGTAGGCGGCGGCGAACAGGCTCTCGTGGCGCGCCGCGGCGATGTCGCCCAGCCGCGCCAGCGTGGCCTGGCCGACACCGCGCTTCGGCGTCGTCACGGCACGCACGAAGGCCGGATCGTCGTCGTCGTTCGCGATCAGTCGCAGATATGCCACGAAGTCCTTGACCTCCGACTTGTCGAACAGCGACTGTCCGCCGGATACGTCGTAGGGAATGTTCTGCGCGCGCAGCGCGGTCTCGAACACTCGCGCTTGGTGGTTGCCGCGATAGAGGATGGCGAAATCGGAAAATTTCGCGCGCCGCTCGAACTTCAGCGCCGACAGCCGCCGCACGACCGCTTCGGCTTCGGCTTCGTCATCGGCTGCGGGCAACACGCGAATGGCCTCGCCGTTGCCCAGGTCGCTCCACAGGCGTTTGTCGAAGAGCTTCGGATTGTTGCCGATCAGCGCGTTCGCCGAACGCAGGATGCGCACCGTCGAGCGGTAGTTTTGCTCGAGTTTGACGACCTTGAGGCCGGGATAGTCGCGCGGCAGGCTCGCGAGGTTGTCGACGGTCGCGCCGCGCCAGCCGTAGATCGCCTGGTCGTCGTCGCCTACGGCGGTGAAGGGCGTCGCGGCGCCCACCAGCGCGCGCAGCAGCCGATACTGCGCCGGATTGGTGTCCTGGTATTCGTCGACGAGCACGTGCGCGCACTTGGCCTGCCAACGCGCGCGCGCGTCCGCGTCGCGCTCGAGCAATTCGACGACGCGCACGATGAGATCGTCGAAGTCCACCGCCTGGTAAGCGGCCAGCGCCTCGCCGTAGTTCGCATAAGCGCGCGCTGCGATGAGTTCATCGTCTTCCTTGGCCTCCTTCAACGCCGTCGCCGGCGAGACCAACGCGTTCTTCCACGCACTGATCTTCCATTGCGCCGACCGTGCCCGGCCGCGATCGGACGTCGCGATGAGTTCGGCGACGACGGACTCCAGGTCCGCGGGATCGAAAATGGAAAACCCGGGCTTCAGCCCCGCGGCCCTTGCTTCCATGCGCAGGATCTTCAATCCCAGCGCGTGGAACGTCGCGACGACGACCTTCGCGGCCTCGCCTGCCTTGCCCTGCGACTTGAGCAGCGCCTGCGCGCGTTCCCGCATCTCGCGCGCGGCCTTGTTGGTGAACGTGATGGCGAAGATCTTCGCCGGGTCGACGCCGCGCTCGATCAGATGCGCGATCTTGGCGGTGATGACACGGGTCTTGCCGCTGCCTGCGCCCGCGAGCACGAGCAGCGGACCATCGACATGGCGCACCGCTTCGCGCTGCGGAGGATTGAGAAGGAAGGACAAGCGAGCCGCCTGGGATTTTGACCGCGGTGCAGACTGCCCGCTACGGAGGTTCCGGATGGGTTTGCTAGAATCAAATGCGCGACGATTCTAACAGTTGCGCTCGCGTCCGAAAGACTTGACGCCGTCGATTTGTCTCACCACCGGATTCGGCATAAGAAAAATGGCGCTCTACGCTATCGGCGACATCCAGGGCTGCCACGCCGAGTTCTGCAAGCTGCTGGACCTCATTGCGTTCTCGCCGTCTTCCGATCGGCTGTGGCTGGTCGGGGACCTCGTCAATCGCGGGCCGGGATCGCTCGAGGTATTGCGCGAGGTCCGGAATCTCGGCGATGCCGCGACCACGGTGCTCGGCAATCACGACTTTCACCTGCTGACCATCGCCGCGGGACATCGCCTGCCGCATCGCAGCGACACGCTCGATGCGATTCTCGCGGCGCCGGACCGGGACGAACTGGTCGCCTGGCTTGCGGCGAGGCCGCTCGTGGTGGTCGAAGGCGAGCGGCTGCTGGTGCATGCGGGTCTGCTTCCGCAATGGACGCCGGCGACCGCGCTGATGCTGTCGCGCGAAGTGCAGGCAATGCTCGCCAGCGACAACGCGCACGAATTCCTGGGCGTGCTCTACGGTGACGAGCCGCGGCAATGGTCGGAAACGCTGACTGGATACGATCGGCTGCGCATCGCCGTCAACGCCTGCACGCGGATGCGCCTATGCACGGCGGGCGGCATGCTGGAATTCAAGGAAAAGCGTGGCATCGCGCACATGCCCGATGGCTACCTGCCCTGGTTCGCGCACCCCGATCGCCTGAGCGCGCGGGTGACCGTGGTATGCGGCCACTGGTCGACGCTCGAACTCATGTTGGCGCCCAACGTGCTGATGCTCGATTCGGGCTGCCTGTGGGGCGGGACGCTTACCGGAATCCGTCTTGACGACCGGCAGGTGATCCAGGTTCCTTCGCAACATCCGGTGCAGCCAAAGCCGTTCGGATAAGTCCTTCGGCGTCGCGCGCGAGACTTCGCCGGTGTCCCGTGCGTGCGGACAATGCCGCCGTCGCGATCAAATCGACAGTAAGTGAGCGAGCGCCGCACACGCTCCAGAACGATTCGGCGAACGACGTCTCGCCGACATATGCGGGGGCAACGGACAACGTGCCATCGGGCGCGCGGTAGCGAATGGCCACCGGCTGCACATGGCCTTCCGCCTCCACGATGGGCTGCAGCAGCGAGCTCTTGAACGGCAGCATGTCGACGCCATCCGTGGTCGTGCCTTCCGGAAAGATCGCGACGACGTCGCCGGCCGCCAGCACCGCGGCGACGCGATGGTTCACGCGGCGTGTATCGCGGCGTTGCGTGCGCTCGATGAACAACGTGCCCGCGCCGCGGATCATGGCGCCGATGACCGGCCACCGCGCCAGTTCCGATTTCGCGACAAAGCGCACCGGATGCACCGAGTTCAGCACGAAAATGTCGAGCCAGGAAATGTGGTTGGCGACGATCAGCACGTTGCCGCCGCGCGCGCCGATGTCGCCGTGCAGCCTGGCCTCGACGGCGAGGATTCGCAGCAGGCGGCGGCTCCAGCGCTTGACCAGCCAGCGCTTGCGCGCGGGCGACACCAGCGGAAAGACCAACAGCGTCGTCGCCACGCCCGAGCCGACATGCACGCACGTGCGCACGTAGCGGTACAGGCGGACCGGCGTCGCGTTGGTGTTGGCGTGGCGTGGCATCGAACCCAACTAAAAGGCCGCGCGATATGGCGCGGCCTTCGCGGTTGCCCCGTTCTTCGCGAAATCAGTTCAGAAGACGTGGCTGCCGAAGGTCTTGAAGTATAGCGCCCCGACCGTCTCCTGATTGACTGCGTGATTCTGTCCGCCGCGTGACGCGATCTTGAGCGAGCCCATCACGGAGGCGAGTCCGCCTGTCCTCTGCCAGTCCCAGCCATGGCTCATCCCGTACAGGATGCCGGCGCGATAAGCGTCCCCGCAACCGGTCGGATCGAGAATGCTGGCGGGCTTCGCTGCGGGAATGGCGTACGTGACGCCGTCGGCGTGAATGACGGAGCCATCGGCGCCCAACGTCACGATCAACGCTTCCACGCGCTCGGCCAGCGCCGTGAGCGGCAGGCCCGTGCGCTCGGACAGCATCTGTCCTTCATAGTCGTTGACCGCGACGCATTGCGCGCGGTCGATCATCGTCAGCAACTCCGGCCCGCTGAACAGCGGCATCGCCTGCCCCGGATCGAACATGAAGGGAATGCCGGCAGCCGCGAATTGTTCCGCGTGCGTGCTCATGCCTTCCTTGCCGTCGGGCGCGACGATGCCCAATGTGATATCGCCGACGTCCTCGACGCGATTCTGGTGCGAGTAGTTCATCGCGCCAGGATGGAACGCCGTGATCTGGTTGTCGTCCAAGTCGGTGATGATGAAAGCCTGCGCCGTATACGTGCCGGGAACCTGGCGAACGGCGGCGCCGCCGACGCCGAGCGCCTCAAGGCGATCACGATAGTCGCCGCCGTCGTCGCCGACCGTCGCCATGATGACAGGGTCGCCGCCAATGCCCCGCAGGTTGTACGCGATGTTGCCCGCGCAGCCGCCCCATTCGCGGCGCATTTCCCCGATCTGGAACGACACGGACAACACGCGCAATTGATCGGGCAGGATGTGCCGCGAAAATTGGTCGGGAAACACCATGATGGTGTCGTAGGCGAGCGAACCGCAGACGAGCGTGCGCATGTTGAACGGAATCAGAGTGGCGAAGCCGGGAAGTGTAGCCGGTCCGGCGCAGCCACGGGGCTGCGCACTTGCCTCCGGTACGGCAGGCGCGCGCCTTCCGGCGCCGGCACGACGTCAGGCGGCGGTCTCGCGCCCCATGTCGCGCACGACGAATTGCTGGCGCCGCGACACCGGCAGCGTCTCCGGCACGCCGGCCAGCAGGACTTCCCAATGCGCGTCGCCGTCGTCGTTGACGCGACGCTCGAAGCCGCGAATGTGGTCGCGCGCGGCGAGGCAGTTGCGATGGACGCGCACGAAGCGGGCGCCGAACTCGGTCTCGAGCCGGGTCAGCGATTCCTCGAGCAGATATTCTCGCTGCGACGTCCGGATCGTGATGTACTTGAGCTCGGCCTTGAGATAGACGACATCCTCCACCGGTACCAGCACGACACGCGAGCGCTCGGTCACCGAAAGGAAACGACGCGCCGTAGTGGGAAGCTGCGCCAGCTTTTCCGCGGTCACCGGCTTCAAGCGCGGTATCTTGTGCAGCGCGCTCAGCAGCCGCTGCACGCGGATCGGCTTCATCAGGTAATCGACCGCATTGAGTTCGAACGCCTGCACCGCGTGCTCGTGGAACGCCGTAGTGAATATCACGACAGGCGGGTGCGGCAGCTTGAGCAGGTGGCGGGCGAGTTCCACGCCATCCATGTCGGGCATGTGAATGTCCGTCAGCACCAGGTCCGCCGGCGCGCTCTGCAGAAGTTCCAGCGCCTCGCGGCCATGCTGCGCTTCGCCGATGATCGCCAGCGGCAGCGCGGAGGCGCAATCGTCCAGCAGGTCGCGCAACCTTCGCCGCGCCGGCGCCTCGTCGTCCACGATCAGCACACGTAGCGGCGAGTCAGGCACGGGCAGCCTCCGGCATGGCGATGCGCGCGGACGCATCTCGGGAATCGTCGTCCCGTCCCGGCATCGGGCCGGTGACCGTGGGCACGCCGGTCGCCGAGTTGGCCGCCTGCGTGCGATAAGGAATGCGGATGTGCACCTCGTAGGCGTCCTTGGTGACGCGGGATTCGAGGCTCGCCTCGGCATCGAAATGCAGCGCCAGCCGTTCGCGAACGTTGGCCAGCGCCATCTTGTTTCCCGAATGGTGATTGCCGCCGGCGGTGCGGTACGGATTCTTCAGGATCGCGTGAACCTCGCCGCGCGAAAGGAACAGGTTGATCGAAACCGTTCCCGGCGTGCTCGATGGCTCGATGCCGTGATAAACGGCGTTTTCGAGCAGAGGCTGCAGCATGAGCGGCGGCACCAGCGCATCCGCGGGCATGCTCTTGACGTTCCAGTCCACGGTCAACCGGTCGCCCAGGCGCAGTTGTTCGAGATCGAGGTACTGGCGGCACAGCTCGACTTCGTCCTCGAGCGGCGTGAGGTCGCGGTTATCGCGCATCAGCACGCGAAACAGTTCGGCCATGTCCTCGAGCGCTACTTCGGCGCGCTTGGGATTGCTGCGCACCAGCGAAAGGACGGCGTTGATGCTGTTGAACAGGAAATGCGGCCGGATTCGCGCCTGCAGTGCCTGCAGCCGGGCTTCCGTGATCGCCGGCGACAGCGCACGGGCACGCAAATGGAAGTAGAACAGCAGCACACCGGCGGAGATGAGCCCGTAGACCATCCAATTAGTCAGCGCGCCTGGAGGCATGGGGGACAGTCGATTCATGGCCGCGAACAGGGCCAATCCGGAAAAGACGGTAATTGCCGCCACAAGTCCGGCACCGACGCTATACGGCAGGCGGGAGAGCCTGGGAGCGGCCGCCCAAAGCACGGCCAGCACGAGCAGCAGGTAGGGCTCGACAAAACTCGTCGCCTCGACCCATTCGATGAAGGTCGCGGAAAGCTGAGGGGCGCGCGCATAGGCGACCACGGCCGCCCCGAGGTTGACCGTCACGAGGATGCGCAGCACCGTTCCCATGTTGCGGAAGTCTGGCAACGCCGGGCGGTTGGGATTTTGTCTTATAATTGCGGCCATGTCGGACGTGCCATGCAAGCATTGTGCCCGCCGCGTTAAGGCCTCTGCCGCCAGCGTCCCCTGACCCATCTGTTTCGGGCGGTTTTCTGGCGCGGGCGCCTGTTCGCGGGATTTGACGAACGCACGTTCCCCGGCATTCATTGTCGACATGGCGTGCGGCCGACGCAAGACCCTATTCCACACGTCCATGTCCGCCGCCAAAGCGCCACCCCCTCCCTCGCTGTCCCCGCGCCCTTCCTCCGACGTAGACCGAGGCTGGTCAGGGCGTTTCAGCGAGCCGGTGGCCGACCGGGTGAAGCGGTTCACCGCGTCGGTCGGTTTCGACCAGCGGCTGGCCCAGGTCGACATCGCGGGCTCGCTCGCCCACGCACGCATGCTGGCAGCTACAGGGATCATCACGGCCGCGGACTTGGCCGATATCGAGCGCGGGATGGCGCAGATCAGCGCCGAGATCGGGCGCGGGGAATTTACCTGGTCGCGCGACTTCGAGGACGTCCACCTCAACATCGAACGGCGGCTGACGGACTTGATCGGCGATGCAGGCAAGCGGCTGCACACCGGTCGCTCCCGCAACGACCAGGTGGCGACCGACCTGCGCCTGTGGCTGCGCGACGCCATCGACGCGCTGGCCGCGCAAGTCGTCGCACTGCGCCACGCGCTGCTCGACCTGGCTGAAGTCCACGCCGCGACGATCATGCCGGGCTTCACGCACATGCAGGTCGCGCAGCCCGTGACGTTCGGCCACCACCTGATGGCATACGATGCCATGTTTGCGCGCGATGCCGAGCGACTGTCCGACTGCCGCAGGCGCGTGAACCGGCTGCCGCTGGGCGCCGCTGCGCTCGCCGGCACTTCGTTTCCGATCGACCGCGAACGCGTCGCGAAGGAATTGGGCTTCGACGGGCTGTGCGGCAATTCGCTCGACGCCGTCGCCGACCGCGATTTCGCGATCGAGTTCGAGGCCGCGGCCGCGCTGGCGATGGTGCACCTGTCGCGATTCTGCGAGGAACTCGTGCTGTGGTCGAGTCCGCGTTTCGGCTTCGTGCAACTCGCCGACCGGTTCTGTACCGGCAGTTCGATCATGCCGCAGAAGAAGAACCCCGACGTTCCCGAACTCGTCCGCGGCAAGGCCGGGCGCGTGATCGGGCATCTGGTAGCGCTTCTGGTGTTGATGAAGGCGCAACCGTTGACCTACAACAAGGACAACCAGGAAGACAAGGAACCGCTGTTCGACACCGTCGACACGCTGTCCGACTCGCTTGCCATCATGGCCGATCTCGTGGCCAGCGGCATCCGCGTCGATGCAGAGCGCATGCGCACCGCCGCCAGCGAAGGATTTGCCACTGCCACCGACCTGGCCGACTACCTCGTGCGCCGCGGCCTGCCGTTCCGCGACGCGCACGAAGCCGTCGCGCGCGCCGTGCGCCATGCGGAGGACAAAGGCTGCGACCTGGCGGGCCTCTCCCTTGCCGAGTTGCGCGGCTTTTCGCCGCTCGTGAACGATGACGTATTCGCCGTGCTCGCGCTCGAGGGCTCGGTGGCCAGCCGCGGCCATCCGGGCGGCACCGCGCCGGCGCAGGTGCGCGCCGCCATTGCGCAGGCGCGAGCCGCGCTCGCCCGCGGATGAACTACGGCGAAGCGGTCGGACTCGACGTGATCGGGTACCTGGCAGGCGCGCTGACGACGGTCGCGTTCGTGCCGCAGGTCCTGCACATCGTCCGCAAGCGTTCGGCGCACGACATTTCCTGGGGCATGTTCTCGATGTTCAGCGTCGGCGTCGCGATGTGGCTGTGGTACGGCATCAGGCTATCTTCGCTGCCGCTGATCGTTGCCAACAGCATCACGCTGGCGCTGGTGTTGACGATACTTGCGCTCAAGTTGCATTACGGCTCGCGCCTGCGCGGGCGGCCGCGGAACGACGCACACAAGACACAGGAGCGACAATGAAACTTGCATTTCTCGGATTGGGCGTCATGGGCTATCCGATGGCGGGCCACCTGTCGCGTGCCGGCCACCAGGTCACGGTATTCAATCGCACGGCCCCCAAGGCGGTGAAATGGACCGAGGCGTTCGGCGGCAGCAGCGCAGCGACCCCCGCCGCCGCCGCGAAAGGCGCGGAAATCGTGCTGATGTGCGTCGGCAACGACGACGATGTGCGCGCAGTGATCACCGGCGCCGACGGCGCGCTGGCGGGAATGGCTGCCGGCGCCATCCTGGTCGATCATACGACGGCTTCCGCCGACGTCGCGCGGGAAATGCACGCTGCGGCCGCGGCCAAGGGCGTCGCATTCCTCGATGCGCCGGTCTCCGGCGGCCAGGCGGGCGCCGAGAACGGCAAGCTCACGATCATGGTCGGCGGAGATCCCGCGACGTTTGCCAAGGCTGAAGCCGTACTGGCGATCTACGCCCGCGCGGTGACGCTGATGGGCGCGTCGGGCAGCGGGCAACTCACCAAGATGGTCAATCAGATATGCATCGCCGGGCTGGTGCAGGCACTTTCGGAAGGAATCAATTTCGCGTCGCGCGCGGGTCTTGATCCGACACGGGTGCTCGAGGTGATCAGCAAGGGCGCCGCACAGTCGTGGCAAATGGAAAGCCGGGGCGCGACGATGATCGCGGACAAGTTCGACTTCGGCTTTGCCGTCGACTGGATGCGCAAGGACCTCGCCATTTGCCTGTCGGAGGCCCGGTCGAACGGCGCCCAGCTGCCGGCAACGGCGCTCGTCGACCAGTTCTACGCACGGGTGCAGGCGCAAGGGGGCGGACGCTGGGATACGTCTTCGCTGATCCGCCTGCTGCGGGAAGCACGATGACAGCGACGCGCCCGCCGACCCTGTTGTCTCGCGCGGCGCTTGCCGGCTGCGCGCTGATGGTGGCGACCGGCGCCGCAGCGGGCGACGTGACGCTGAAAACCGCGTGGATGCGCCCGGCGGGGGCCGGGTCCGAGGCGCAAATCTATGTGGACATCGTCAGCGACACCGACCTCGTGCTGGTCGGGGCGACCACGCCGGTGGCAAGGAAGGTCGAACTGATCCAGGTCACGGTCCCGGGCGAACCGTCCGACGGGAAAGTCGTTTCCTCGATGCCGGTTCCCGGCGGCCAGATGACACGTCTCGCCTACCGGGGGAGCCACTTGCGCCTGGTCGAGATCACCAAGGACCTGGGCAACGGCACCCTTGTCCCGGTGACGCTCGCCTTCAAGACGCCGGAGGGCAAGGCGGTGAGCGCCAGCTTCGAAGCCCAGGTGCGCGGCATGCTGACGCCCCGCACTATGCCTGCCCGGATCAAGCCGATCGAGGCCGACCCACCGCAGGACGCTGCGGCCACCCCGCCCAAGTAGCGGATCACGCCGGATCAGGATTGCCGGGCACGCGATCGCCGTCGGTGATCTGAATCTCGTAGGTGATCTCCGCGGTCTTGGCCAGCATGATCGTGGCCGAACAGTATTTCTCCTTCGAGAGCTTCACCGCGCGTTCGACTTGCGCGGCATTCAGGCCCCGCCCGGCGACCGCATAGACGAAATGGATGCCCGTGAATACCTTGGGATCGTCGGGCGCGCGGGTCGCCTCCGCGGTGACCACGCAATCGGAGACCGGCTGCCGACCCCGTTTCAGGATCAGCACGACATCGAAGGCGGTACACGCCGCCGTGCCGGTGAGGACCATCTCCATCGGCCGCATGCCCAGATTGCGCCCCCCATACTCCGGCGCCCCGTCGATGACCGCGGCGTGTCCGCTGCCGGTCTCCCCGACAAAACTCATGCCCTCCACCCACTTGATCCTGGTTTTCATGATTGCCCCAAATTAGCGCAAAATTGGTGATTTCGTCCCGTAATTGCCGGATTTTCACCAGCCGATGCGCAACAAACGTCATTGTCCATGCTGCACTGCAACTGAAATGTTGATTTGTGCGCTGCAATATGCGAGGATTTACTCGTCTGCGGCTCCGCCTTACTCCTCCTTAGGCACCGCAGACGCATTCCTCCATTCTCCTCCTATGGTGGAATCCTAAAGGCGCGGTCTAAACCACCGCGCCTCTTTTTGCCCGTCGCCCGCGCTGCGCTGCGCAAATGCCGGGCTCGCGGCCCGCCAAGGGTTCGTCTTGACGACGGAACCCCTTGAATAGTAAAATAGCAGACTTTGCTGAGTGAACCCCTCAGTGAACACCTCAGAGACTTTTAGATGAAGACTTTCTCCGCCAAACCTTCGGACATCACCCGGGAATGGTTCGTCGTCGACGGAACCGACCAGGTGTTGGGCCGGCTCGCGAGCCAGATCGCGCTGCGCTTGCGCGGCAAGCACAAGCCGACCTACACGCCGCACATGGATACGGGCGACTTCATCGTCGTCACCAACGTGGACAAGCTCCGCGTGACCGGCAACAAGGCGGAAGACAAGCTCTATCATCGCCATACCGGCTACCCCGGCGGCATCCGGACGGTGAATTTCAGCCAGATGCAGGAACGCTTCCCCGGCCGCGCGCTGGAAAAGGCCGTGAAGGGCATGCTGCCCAAGGGTCCGCTCGGCTATGCGATGCTGAAGAAGCTCAAGTGCTATTCGGGTCCCGCGCATCCGCATTCGGCCCAGCAACCCAAGTCCTTTGATCCGGTGAAGAAAATCGGGAAAGAAGAAGCGAAGTCATGATCGGCAACTACTACTACGGCACGGGCCGCCGCAAGACGTCGGTGGCGCGCGTGTTCATCAAGACCGGCACCGGCAAGTTCATCGTCAATGACAAGCCGGTCGACGAATTCTTCACCCGCGAGACGGGCCGCATGGTGGTCCGCCAGCCGCTGGCGCTGACCAACCACGTCGCCACGTTCGACATCATGGTCAACGTGAATGGCGGCGGCGAATCCGGCCAGGCCGGCGCGGTTCGCCATGGAATCACTCGCGCGCTGATCGATTACGACGCGCAACTGAAGCCCACGCTGTCGAAGGCGGGCCTGGTGACGCGCGATGCGCGAGAAGTCGAGCGCAAGAAGGTCGGCCTCCACAAGGCGCGCAAGCGCAAGCAGTTCTCGAAGCGCTAGGCATTCAACGCTTCCCCCGCAAAGGCCGCCTTCGAGGTGGCCTTTGTGCTTGTGGGGCGGCAATGACTGAATGGCGTGAATAGCGCTCATGAAGCCGCCGAATATCGTCTATGCCAATGTCATAGACCGCGGAACGCGGTGCTAGAATCGATGACAACGTGTCGGATACAAGGTTGAGGGAACGTATGGTCAAAGTCGGCATCGTCGGCGGCACCGGCTACACCGGAGTCGAACTGTTGCGCCTGCTCGCGTCGCATGGAGAAGCCGACGTTCGCGCCATCACGTCGCGCAGCGATGCCGGCACGCGCGTCGTCGACATGTTCCCGAGCCTGCGCGGGCATTACGACAAGCTCAGTTTCACCGCGCCGGACGCCACCGACCTCAAGGCGTGCGATCTGGTGTTCTTCGCGACACCGCACGGTGTGGCGATGGCGCAGGCGCGCGGTCTCGTCGATGCGGGTGTAAAGATCATCGACCTCGCGGCGGACTTCCGTATTCGCGATGTCGCGATGTTCGAGAAGTGGTACAAGATGCCGCACGCCTGCCCCGACCTCCTTGCCGAATCGGTGTATGGCCTACCCGAATTCCATCGCGACGAAATCCGCAAGGCGCGCATCGTCGGCAACCCCGGCTGCTATCCGACGTCGATGCAGCTGGGCTTCATGCCGCTGATCGAGGCCGGCATCGTCGACACGGAGCACCTGATCGCCGATTGCAAGTCCGGCGCCTCAGGCGCGGGCCGCAAAGCCGAGATCGGCCTGTTGCTGGCCGAGGCATCGGACAATTTCCGCGCCTACAACGTCGGCGGCCACCGCCATCATCCGGAGACGGTGCAGGAACTCGGCGGGCGCAGCAAGACGCCGGTGAAACTGGTGTTCACGCCGCACCTGCTGCCGATCATCCGCGGCATCCACTCGACGCTTTACGCGCGGCTGACGCGCACCGACGTCGACCTGCAGGCGTTGTTCGAAAAGCGCTATGCCGGCGAGCCCTTCGTCGATGTGATGCCCGCTGGCTCCGCGCCGGACACGCGCAGCGTGCGCGCGTCGAATGTCGCACGCATCGCCGTGCACCGCCCTGGCAACGCCGACATGGTCACCGTGCTGGTGGTCGAGGACAACCTGGTCAAAGGCGCCGCGGGACAAGCGGTGCAGAACATGAACCTGATGTTCGGCCTGCCCGAGACCACGGGGTTGACCGCGGCGCCGGTCGTGCCGTAGGAACAGCCCGGTCGTGGCCAAGTCCCTCTGGTGGCGCAGCGTGCGCCAGCATTTCGGAATCTCGGCACCACGGATGGCGGTGCGCACGCACCTGCCGTGGTGGGGCCGCGCAGTGGTCGTTATCACGCTCGTCGGCATGATCGTCGGCATGTGGTGGTGGGGTTTCGACTTCGGCCAGATCTTCGGCGGTTTCAATCGCCAGGAGGTCGAGGCGCGGCTGGTGACGCTGGAAGCGGAATCCAAGAAACTGCGGACCGAGGCAATCGACATCCGCGCCAAAAACGCGACGCTCGAAAGCGAACTAGCGATGGCCCGCGGCGCGCAGGAAACGCAGCAGAAGCAGTCGATCGAGCTTGCGGGAGAGAACGCCCAGCTGAAGGAGGAACTCGCCTTCCTGCAGAAACTGGTGTCCGATTCCAGCAAGCAGATCGGCGTGCAGTTGCAGCGCCTTTCCGTGGAGCGCGACAGCGACGAGATGTGGCACTACAACCTGCTCGTGGTACGCGGCGGCAGCCCCAAGGACGAATTCGAAGGCAACGTGGTCCTCCAGGTCACGCTGTCCCCGGCAGCCGGCGCGCCTGCGGGCACGCGGGGCATAGTGCTGACTTTGCCCGACGACCAGCCGGAGATGAAGCCGGCGCTTTCCCTTAAATTCAAGTATTATCAGCGGGTTGAAGGAAGATTTCGCGTTCCGGAAGGGATGCGCGTCACGAACGTGACGGCCCGCGCGTTCGAGGCTGGCCAAGGTACCGCCCGGGCCTCTCGGACACTGCAGCTTTAGAAACGGGAAGGGAGCCCCCATGTTCGAACGCAAGAAGCACGCGCCGCCGCAAAAGCGCATCGACTGCCTGATCGGCGCCGGTACCGTGGTCCGCGGTGACGTGACCTTTACCGGTGGCCTGCGCATCGACGGCCAAGTGTTGGGCAACGTGTCCACGCACGACGGCGAGTCCGGCACGCTGGTGGTCAGCGAGCAGGCACGTGTCGACGGCGAAATCACCGTTTCGCACGTGGTCGTCAACGGCGCCGTGAACGGCCCGGTGACGGCTAACGACTTCCTGGAACTGCAGTCCAAGGCGAAGATCGTCGGCGACGTCGAGTACCGGACACTCGAAATGCACCTTGGCGCGGTGGTCCAGGGACGCTTGCATCACGTTGAACCCGGTACCGCGAGCGTGGTCGAATTGAAAAGGGTCGCGGCCGAATAGGTCGGTATGCTGCCCGGGCCGGGCAAGGCAACGGAGCGCCCGAAACCGGCACTCGCCAAATGCGAGTAAAATGAGTAGAGATGGTTGCGCCGCGCGCGCTACAGGAGCCCAGGATGAATGCAATGAACGAGATGCCCGCCCCGCTGGTCTTCACTGACTCGGCCGCCACCAAGGTGAAGGCGCTGATCGAGGAGGAAGGCAATCCCGATCTCAAGCTGCGCGTATTCGTGTCGGGCGGTGGCTGTTCCGGCTTCCAGTACGGCTTCACCTTCGACGAGGTCACCAACGAAGACGACACGGCGCTGGTCAAGGACGGCGTGACGCTGCTGATCGACCCGATGAGCTACCAATATCTGGTGGGCGCGGAGATCGACTACCAGGACGGCCTCGAAGGCGCGCAGTTCGTCATCAAGAATCCGAACGCCACGACTACTTGCGGCTGCGGCTCGAGTTTCTCGGCCTGACGACACAGTCCTGACAGTTCCCCGGACGGGGGCCCGCAGTGATGCGGGCCCCCGTTTCATTTTTGGCGGCTACTGGCTCGCGGTCACGCCACCGTCCAGATAGAGGATCTGGCCGGTGATGAAGTCCGATGCCGGCGCGCAGAAGAAGATCGCCGCGCCTACGATGTCAGCAGGTTCGGCCGCGCGCCCGAGCGGAATCCGCTTGACGATCGCCTCCGCGGTCACTGGATTGGCGAACCAGTGCTGCGCCATCTCCGTGCGCACGACCGTCGGCGCGATCCCGTTGACGGTGATCCGGTGCCGGGCCAACTCCATCGCGTGTTGCTTGACCAGCATGGCAAGTGCGCCCTTGCTGCTGCAGTAGGCCGAATAGCCGCGGTCGCGCAGACCGAGCTGCGCGCGCACGGACAGCAGGTGCACCTGTCTGCCGCCGCGAGCCGCCGCGACCTGGTGCCGCGCGACCGCCTGCGCCGTGAACATTGCGGCCTTGAGATTCACATTAACTACATCGTCCCACGCCTCTTCGGTCACGTCCTGCAGCGGTTGCTCGCGCTGGATGCCGACGCAGTTCATCAGGATATCGACGGCTCCGAATTCGGCGACGGCGCCATCCACGGCGGCACGAATCGAGTCCACCGAGCGCGCATCCATCGCACAACCGGAGGCCGCCAGGCCTTCGTCGCGCAGCTTCGTCGCCAGCGCATCGGCCCTGACCGCGTCGCGGCCGGCAATGACGACGCGCGCGCCGTGGCGCGCGAGCCCTCGGACGATCGCCTCGCCGATGCCCCCATAGCCGCCCGGCACGAACGCCACCTTGCCGTGGACGTCGAACAAGCCCGTGCCCCGTGGTTGCGCCGTCAACGCGATACCCGATGCGCGGTGTTCACGTGTCGAGCACGCTTTTCTTGCCGAACAGGCCGCGTGCGCGGAACGTCACCACGGCGATGAACAGCAGATACATGGAAAGCAGCGACCACTCGGACGCATAGGCTCCCGTCAGCGCCACCACCATGCCCACCATCAACCCTGCCACCACGGCGCCCCACAGGCTGCCCACGCCGCCCAGGACAATGATGAGGAACGCGGGAACGACCGCGTCGACGCCGACCTGCGGCCGGATGCCCCAGATCGGGGCCATGATCACGCCGGCGATCGCCGCAAGCGCCACGCCCAGCGCGAACACGTACAGCCTCAGGCGCGACAGATTGATCCCCAGCGCTCGCACCATCTCGCTGTCGTGGGCACCCGCCTTGATGATCGCGCCGTACGGCGTCTTTTCGAGAAACGCCCACAGCAGTCCGATCATCAGAACGGCGAACCCGCTGGCGAAGAATCGGTAGTTGGCATAGATGAGATCGCCCAGCCGAATCGCGCCGGAGATCGCCTCGGGCAGCGGCAACTGCTTTTCGCTCGATCCCCAGATCAGCCGGATCAGTTCCTCGAGCACCAGCGCGGCACCGAACGTGAACAGCAGCCCATAGAGGGGATCCCGGCCGTAGGTGCGGCGAAGGCAGAGTTCCAGCCCCATGCCGAACACGCCGACGAATACGGGTGCCAGCAACAGCGCGAACAGGTAACGCGTTCCCAACGGCAATGCCAGGTACGCGTCCTGCAGCGCAGGGAACCATCCCAGCTTCGGCGTCACGACGAACAGCGCGACGTACATCCCCAGCGCGAACAGCGAGCCATGCGCGAGATTGATCGTCTCCATGACGCCGACGATCAGCATGAATCCCAGCGCTATCAACGCGAACAGCAGCCCGAGACTGAAGCCGTTGACTGCATGCGGAAGAAGATTGAGCAGGGAATCCATGCGCGGGTCGGAACCGCGCGGCGACGTTGCCGCATCGAACTGCAAGGAGGGCGTGGCGCGTGCCCTGCTGCAATCGATGCCGGACGTTGCCGCGCGGCCCGCCGGTCACATTTCGTAAGTCGGCGTCGCCTCGTACGACTCCAGCTTGCAGGCGCCGGCGGCATCTGGGTCCTCGACCTCCTTCGGCGGCAGCTTGGCCAGGATGCGGAAGATATCGTCCTTGTCCGCCGGCGCGTCGTTATAGGTCGCCATGTATATCGTCTGCTGCAGCTGGTGCGTCGCCGGGTTCATGTACGCGTCGAAATCCTGCATCCGGTCGCGCGCGGACACCTTGAGATTCTCCAGCTCCTTGATCATCCGGATGTTGTTGGTCGTGCCCGCGCGCTCGGTCGCGCGCAGCAGCTCCCGCGTCGCCATGTAGCCGTTGTAATACGTATTGCCGGGAACCCTGATCTGCACGCCAGGAAAAGTGGCCTGGTACGCCGCGACGAATTCCTTGACGCCGGGCAGGTCGAGCCGGTAATACCAGTTGGTGCCGAACACGCCGAAGATCGCCTCCGGTCCCAGCCCGTAGACGTCGGGCCAGTCCTGCTGGTTGTTGATCCACGCCGGGCTCTTGTTCATCTTCATCTGCACCACCTGCTGGCGCAGCGCCTTGATATCGTCACCGCCGACGGCGGCGGCGACCACGGCAGGCTTGATCTGCTGGATCTTGATCAGGTACGACGAGAAGTCGCGCGTGTTCTGCGGCACCAGCATTTCCTCGACGATCTTCCCGCCGTTGGCCTCGACGATGGCCCGGGTCGCCTTCGCCGTGTTGTGGCCCCACACGTAGTCGTTGGTCAGCAGCACCCAGTTCTTGCCGTTCACGGCCATGGCGTTCTTGACGATCGCCAGCGCGAAGTTGGTGCCGTTGCCGTCCCACACGAACTTGACGCGGTGGCAGTCCTTGCCCGACTCCGTCGGCGAACTCGAATTGGTATTCAGGTAGATGCAGCCGTATTTCTGGGCCACCTGCGAAATGGCATTGGCGACACCGGAGTGAAGTGCGCCGACCAGATAGGTGACGTCGTTGCGCGTGATCATCCGCTCGGCAACGCGCGATCCGGTCGCGGGCGTTGTCTCCGAATCCATGTGCAGCGCCTCGATCGGCCGGCCCAGCACGCCGCCCTTGGCGTTGAATTCCTTGATCGCCATCATCGCGCCGAGCCGTTCGTCCATGCCGCTCGCGGCGTACTGGCCGCTCGCATCCATCGTCAGGCCGATCACGATCGGCTTCTTCTGCGCCGTCTGCGACCATGCGTGGTTGTGTTTCCACGGCCCGAAGAACGGCGCGACGCCATAGGTTCCCACGGTGGCCAGTGTCAGTGCCGATGCCTTGAGGATTGCGCGGCGCGCGGAATCCGGCTGTACGATCTCTCCAATCCCGCCAGCGTCCTGCTTTCCATTCTTGTCGATCTCGCTCATGTTGCCTCCTTCTCGCGCGTCATCCGACGCTGGTTGGTGGTGAAACGGACTTGGCGCCGTCTTGTCGTTTGCTGCGATCCACTTTGCTTCGTTTTCCGTGGCGCATCGATTGCGCGCTCATGCCGCCTCGACCGCAGTCGTGGCGGCAGCGCGGGATTCCTGCCACAAGGCGATCAACCGGCGGTAGCGCTGCGCCACGCCGGCAATTACTTCGGCGTCCGGCACGTCGCCGGCAAACCACGCGGCAGCCACGTCGGCGAATATCGAGCGGCCGACGGCGAACCCCTTGACCAGCGCAAAGCTCGCCGCCACGCTGAATCCGCGCTGCAGGTCCTCCTCGCTCGCTTCCAGTCCGAGCAGCAGCACGCCGCGGCAATGCGGATCGTTGCGGCGGATGACCTGCGTGATCGCGTCCCAGCACGCTACGTTGGTGGACGGCGGCAGCTTCCACCAGTCCGGGACCACATCGGCGGCGTAAATCTGCTCGAGCACCCGGGCCACGGTCGTGGCGTCGCTCGGCATGTCGGCAGGCGGGATGACTTCGATCAGAAATTCGCGGAAAGTGGCGACGCACGCAGCCTGCAGTTCACGCAGGCGTTCCAGCTGCTGCCGGCGCAAGTCCGGCGGATCGTCCGGGTGCATGTAGACAAGGCATTTGGCGACGTGTTCGCCAGGCCACGTGCGCAGGTGCATTCCCAGCGCATTGCCCGCTTCGAACTTCAGCGGCCGCGAACCCGGAAGCTCGACCGGCCGCGCGACCCATCGCCCGCAACCCGTGACGCCGGGAAATATCTCCTCCCCGTAGCGATCATCGAGGATGACGCCGGCGCCGTTCAACCCTTCAGCACCCTGCCGCGCGCCTTCCGCGATCAGTTTCTTGCAAGCGACGATACGGTCGTGCCCCGCGCCGTGCGGAGCAGCCATGTCGACGAACTGCACGCGATGATCGAACGCGAGCACGGCCAGGTCTCCCCATTGGCGAGTGCGCGTCGTGTTGCGATGGAGACGCTCCAGTTGCGCGTCTTCGCGCAGGCGGCGCGTCGGCGAGCCATGCTCGAGGAAGGCATTGAGCTCTATCCAGCTCGGCATCGCTGGAGCACAACCATGCCTCGAGACGACCAGCGCGCCACACGCGTTGGCATAGGCACAGCAGCGTTCCAGCGCTTCGTCGCGAATCCAGCCGCGGAGGAATCCCGCCATGAACGCGTCGCCGGCGCCAAGGATGTTGTAGACGTCGACGGGAAAACCCGGACCTTTGAGCCCGTCCTCGATGTTGTCGGGAATTGCCGCCGGGAACACGACGCAGCCCATGGGCCCGCGCTTGACCACCAGCGCGCCCGGCGTGAGCTCGCGCAGGCGCCGCAACGCTGTGATCGTGTCGGTACTGCCGCCGGCGATATGGATCTCCTCCTCGGTGCCGACCACGAGATCGCACAAAGGGATCACCGTTTGCAGATGCGCGCTGACTTCGCCCGACTGCACGTACCGGTGCTCTCCGAGGCCGGGGCTGGTCAGTCCCCACAACACGGGCCTGTAGTCGATATCGAGCGCGACGCGTGTGCGTGCGTTGCGTGCTTCCCGCATCGCCGCGACGCAGGCCGCGTAGGTCTGCGGCTGCGACAGATGCGTGCCGGAGACGCACAGCGCCAGCGACGACGCAATGAACTGCGCATCGAAATCTTCCGCCGCGATAGCCATGTCGGCACAGTGTTCGCGATAGAACAGCAACGGAAACGTCTCGCGATCGCGGATGCCGAGGATGGCCAGCGCGGTCAGGCGCTTGGGATCGGTGATCACGTGACTCACGTCCACGCCTTCGGCGGCGAGCGTCTCGCGCACGAAGCGCCCGTTGTGTTCGTCGCCCACGCGGGTGAGCATGGCTGGCTTGAGGCCCAGCCGCGCCGTGCCGATCGCCGTGTTGGCCGGCGAGCCGCCCAGGTATTTGGCAAACGTCAGCATGTCCTCCAGCCGCCCGCCGATCTGCTCGCCATACAGATCCACGGCCGCGCGACCGACGCAGATGACGTCGAACGGGCGCGAAACGCTCACTGGACTGCCTTCGCGCAGCGCGCTCCGGCGCATTGGCCACTGAGACCCTCGCGGCGGCCCGTCGGGCTCATGCGGCGGCCTTGCGCGGCGACGCTGCGCGGCGATGCTCGATGGTCCCGGCCAGTTGATGCCCGGTGCTGACCACGAGCGCTTGCGCGAGGCACAACGGCGCCACCAGCGAACGGAACGGGCGGCTCGAGTCATCGCCCAGCTCGAATGAAATGCGGGCGTTGGCCTTCAGCGGCGAGAGCGGGCTGTCCGTGATGGCGATGACGGGCACGCCGCGCCGGTGACAGTCCGCTGCCGCCTCGATCACGCCGGCCGAGTAATTGCGAAAGCTCACCGCGATCAGCACTTCGCGCCCCGCGATTCCCCGCACGACCTCACTCAGCATTCCGCCCACGCCATCGAGCAGATGCGTCCGCAGTTCGAGCTGGCTCAGTGCGTACGCGAGATAGCAGGCCACCGGAAACGCGCGCCGCTGCGCCAGCACGTGGATGCGCGGCGCACCTGCGATGAGGCGAATCGCGGCGTTGAACTGCGCTGTCTTGACGCTCTCCTCGAGATGGCCGAGTTCCGAGATGGCGTCGCTGACGGACTGGTGCAGCACGCCGGTTGCGCTGCCCGGGCCGCCGTTGCGCTTGCCCTGGCGCAGCTGCTCGATGCGCTCGCGATAGCTGACCGAACGCTCAACCAGGCGCCCGCGAAAGATCTGCTGCATTTCCGAGAAGCCGCTGAAGTCCAGCGCGTTGGCGAAACGCACCATGGCCGACGGCTGCACGCCGGCGGCGCCGGCAATGGCCGCCACGGTGCCGAGCGCCAGCTCGTTTGGCCGCTCCAGCGCGAAGCGCGCGATTCCCTGGAGCTGCTTCGACATCCCCGGGAAGCGCTCGGTGATCGCCTGCTTCAATTCGTCGTAGTTGGTCGGTGGCATGGAAGGCATCGGCGCTGGAACGCATTAGAACATATATTCTTGCATGTTGAAATAATAGAACGTATATTTCCCGTTGTCCAGATCCCCTTCTCCGCATCGCTCCATGTCCGCCCGCCCCCGCGCCGCCTTCGTGCCATTGCCCATGCTGCTGTTGCTGGTCGGCCTGGCCTCGGCGCCGCTGTGGCTGACGCGGGTCGGGCTGTACCAGTACCTGGCGCTGGAAATCATGATCTGGATGCTGTTCGCGCTGGGCTACAACCTGTTGCTGGGCTACGGCGGCCTGCCCTCGTTCGGACACGGCGCGTTCTTCGGCATCGGCGCCTATGCGTTCGGCCTGCTGCAGTTGCGGTTGTGGCCAAACCTTTGGTTCGATCTGATCGGCGCAGCCGTCATCGCTGCCGCCTTCGGCGCCGTTGTGGCGGCGTTCATCTCGCATCGACGCGGCATCTACTACGCGTTGCTGACCATTGCCTTCGGGCAGGTGTTCTGGTTCGTGGCGATCAAATGGCACTCGGTCACTGGCGGCGAGGACGGGTTGCTGAACATCAAGCGCCTGCGCGCCGATTTTGGCTACGCCTCGTTCGATCTCGCGAGCAACCAGGCGTTGTATTACTTTGCCTTCGGTATTTTCACGCTGGCCGTATTCGCGCTGTGGCGCCTCGTCCACTCGCCGTTCGGGCGCATCCTGACCGCGATCAAGCAGAATGAAATGCGCGCGGCATTTGTCGGCCACGACGTTTGGCTCTACAAGTGGATCGCCTTCACGCTGTCCGCCGCAGTGGCGGGAGTCGCCGGCGCGCTGTTCGCGATGGCGCAGCAGTCGGCCTATCCAAACGTGATGAGCCTGCATTCGTCAGGGTTCGTCGTGATGATGGTCCTGATCGGCGGCGGCCTGGTGAGCTTCTGGGGGCCGGTGCTCGGCGCGCTGTTCTTCATCCTCGCCCGTGACCTGCTGGGCGCGTATACGGAAACCTGGCTGCTCTGGTACGGCTTGCTGTTCATGGCCATGGTGCTGTGGCAGCCGGAGGGAATCGCCGGCGCGTGGCAAGCATGGCGGCGTACGCATCGGCCGGCGGCGCCCGCACTCGCCGCCAGCAAGGCGGCCTGAAGCCATGCCGCTGTTCGAGGCGAAACACCTGCACAAGCGCTTCGGCGACGCCGTCGTCCTGGAGGACATTTCGCTTTCGTTCGACGAAGGCCGGCTGTCCGGCATCATGGGGCCGAATGGCGCGGGCAAGACGACGTGCTTCAACGTGCTGACCGGGCGCTACAAGCCCGACCGCGGCGAAGTGCGGTTCGACGACCGCGTGATTACCGGCGCCACGCCGCGCGCCATCGCGCGGCTCGGCATCTCGCGTTCGTTCCAGGTGATGAACCTGTTCAACGATTACACGGCGCTCGACAACATCATGGTGGCGCTGCCAGCGGTGCGCCGCCGCGGCTTCGACGCGTGGTCCGACCTCGCAAGCGATTCCAGCGCGCAGGACGAGGCCGCCGGCGTGCTGACCCGCGTGGGCCTGGCCGGGCGCGAGCGCATTCCCGCCAAGAGCCTGCCTTACGGCGAACGCCGTGCTCTCGAAATCGCCGTGGCCCTTGCCGCACAGCCGCGCCTGTTGTTCCTGGACGAGCCGACCGCGGGACTCGGCACGGAGGGCACGGCGCGGCTGTCCGCGCTGATCGCCGAATTGAAGCGCACGCTGACCATCGTGGTGATCGAGCACGACATGCACTTCCTGTTCGGCCTTGCCGACCGCATTTCGGTCATCCACTGGGGCCAGGTCATCGCCGAGGGGACGCCCGATGAACTGCGCGCGGATCCCTGGGTGCGTCGCTCGAACCTGGGCGCGCTGGAGCAATGATGCTGTCGGTCGAGCGCATCGAGACATTCTATGGTGAGACGCAGGTGCTCCATGGCGTGTCGCTGAACGCGGAGGCCGGCGAGGTCGTCGCGTTGCTCGGGCCCAACGGCGCCGGCAAGACGACGCTGCTGCGCTCGATCCTGGGCTTGACGCCGCCCCGCGTCGGAACGATCAGGTTTGACGGACGCGACGTCACCCGCGACGCTACGCACGAAATCGCGCGTCGGGGGTTGGGCTGGGTCCCCGATGACCGGCGCATCTTTCCGACGTTGACCGTGGCCCGCAACCTGGCCATCGCAAAAAAGAAGACCCGGTTCAGGGCGTGGAGCGACCAGGACTGCTTCGACATCTTCAGCGCCCTGCCGTACCTCATGCATCGCGAATGCGAGAACCTGTCCGGCGGCGAGATGCAGATGGTGGCGATCTCGCGCGCGCTGCTGGGTGCGCCGGGCATGGTGTTGTTCGACGAGCCGAGCCAGGGCCTTGCGCCGAAGGTCGTCCAGGACGTGATGCGCACGATCCTGCGCCTGAAGAGCGAAGGCATCGCAGTGCTGGTCGTAGAGCAGAATGTCGCGACTGCGCTGGCGGTCGCCGACCGCGCATACGTGATGGATCACGGCATCGTCGTGCACGAAGGTCCGGCGTCTGCGCTTCGCGACGATGCCGCGCTGCGCGCGCGGCTATTGGGGATGTGAGAAATGAGTGAGCAATGAGTGAACGATGAGTGAGGTGAGTATTCCTCTGCTTTCGGTGAACAAGCTGGCCAAGCGTTACACGCGCGGTATCTTCGGCCGCGAGGTCACGTTTTCGCTGGAAGCGGACTTCGCCCTTCAAGCGCCCGCCATTGTCGGTGTCATGGGTCCGAACGGATCGGGGAAGACGACGCTGTTCGAACTGATCACCGGCAGCAATCGGCCCTCCGCGGGCCAAGTGATCGTCGGCGGCCGCGACATCCATCGCGTCCGCTATCGCGAACGCGACCGGCTGGCGATCCACTACCACCAGTCTTACCAAGTGCGCGCGTGGAAGCGATCGCGCCCGTCGTTCATGCTCGAGCCGGCGGGAAGCGATTCGCCGCTGGTCCATCTCTTCGACGAGCCCCAGTTCAACACGCAGGACGGATACATCGGGTTCATGGTGCAATTTTTCCGCAAACTCCGCGCCGAGGGCAGGCTCGTCTTCGTCTGCCTGCATCCGAACGAGGCCTGGCATCTCGACATCCTGCGCGACACGTGCGAGCAATTCATCTTCGTCGACCGCGGCCGGTTGACCCATGCCGGCGATTTCGCTACTTTGGTGGGTGACGAGCGCGTTCGCGGCTATCTCGCCGGCGCTTTGTCCTCGCATGGTTGAGGAGACGGGATGGACCTGACCACACTCGAGCGGCTGCCGCTGTGGATCGGCGGCAAGGCCGTTGCCGGGCAGACTGCGCGCTTCGGCGAAGTCGCCAACCCCGCCAAAGGCGAAGTGGTGCGTCATGTGCCGCTGGCCAACGCGGCCGATGTCGGCGCGGCAGTTGCCGCGGCGGCCGCGGCGCTTCCGGCGTGGCGCGCGTTCCCGCCGCTGCGCCGCGCGCGGATCCTGATGCGCTTTCGCGAATTGATGGAAGCGCACCGCAAGGATCTCGCGGCTGTGATCTCGGAAGAACATGGCAAGACGCTGGCCGACGCCGAGGGCGAAGTGACCCGCGGCATCGAAGTGATCGAGTTCGCCACGGGCGTTCCGCATCTTCTCAAGGGTGAGTTCAGCGAAAACGTCGGCACCGACGTCGACAGCTTTTCGCTGCGTCAGCCGGTCGGCGTGTGCGCCGGCATCACGCCGTTCAATTTTCCCGCGATGGTGCCGCTGTGGATGTTCCCGGTCGCCATCGCGTGCGGCAACACGTTCGTCCTGAAGCCGTCCGAGCGCGATCCCTCGCTGTCGATTCGCATGGCGGAGCTGCTCAAGGAAGCGGGCCTGCCGGACGGGGTGTTCAACGTCGTTCATGGCGACAAGGAAGCGGTCGACGCGCTGCTCGCGCATCCGGACGTGAAGGCGGTGTCGTTCGTTGGCTCGACGCCGATCGCGAAATACATCTACGAAACCGGCGCGCGCAACGGCAAACGCGTGCAGGCGCTGGGCGGCGCCAAGAATCACGCGGTGGTCATGCCCGACGCCGATCTCGATTTCGCGACGGAAGCGATCATCGGCGCCGGTTACGGCTCCGCAGGTGAACGCTGCATGGCGATCTCGGCAGTCGTCGCCGTCGGCGATGCGGCCGACCCACTGGTCGAACGGCTGGCCGCGCGCGCCCGCCGCGTCAGCGTGGGTCCGGGCAATGCGCCAGGCATCGAAATGGGGCCGGTCATCACCGGCGCCGCGCAGACGCGCATCACGGGTTGCATCGATGGCGGCGTCGCGGACGGCGCCACGCTGGTTGTGGACGGCCGCGCGGTGCGCGTCGGCGGCCATGCCGGTGGCTTTTTCGTCGGGCCCACGCTGTTCGATCGCGTCACACCCGCCATGGCGATCTATCGTGAAGAGATCTTCGGACCCGTGCTGGGCGTCGTCCGCGTCGAATCGCTGACCGAGGCCATTGCCCTCATCAACGCCAACCCCTACGCCAACGGCACGGCGATCTTCACGCGCTCGGGCCATGCCGCCCGCCGCTTCCAGCAGGACGTCGAGGTCGGCATGGTGGGCGTCAATGTGCCGATTCCCGTGCCGATGGCCTTCTTTTCCTTCGGCGGCTGGCGCGGCTCGCTCTTCGGCGATCTCAACGTGCACGGCATGGACGGAGTGCGCTTCTACACGCGGTTGAAGACACTCACGTCGCGCTGGCCCGACGACGGCAGCGCCGCGCCCGGATTCCACATGCCGATGATGGGCTGACGCGGCGGCGCGAAAGATCTACTGATCGAAGCGCTGTCCGGCGCGCCGCAGCTTGCGCTTGGGATTGGGCAACATTCCCCGGGCCACGAAAATCTGCCGGATCGTCTCGGCATGGTTGGACTGGTAGAGCTGCCTGTCTGCGGTGAGCAGCGCGTTGGCGGCGTCCTCGAAGCGCGCGCGCCGGTTGAGCAGGAAATGGTGCGCGATCACCAGCCGGTCCGCGACATTCCGCCCGACCGCCGCGCGCAACTGCCACAGCGACGCCGACCACAACTCGCCGTTGTCGTGCTCGTCGGAGGTCAGGTCCTTCGGATACTTCTTGTTGCTGTCGAGCCGCCTCAACGCGGGTGGATTTTCGGCGCTGTAGAACGTGGCGTCCCAATTGCCCACGGTCGGACGCATCGCCGCGGGCTTCACTTCGGCGAAAAAGCTTGCCGCAAAATAGTCGCCGAAGCCTTCGCCCATCGCCATCGCCTCCTCGACCTCGCCCCAGCCCGGCACCTGCGCGTCTTGGATCGCATGGCCGTATTCGTGCAGGATGATCTCGGCGTCCTCGGCATCGTCGACGCCGCCGGTGCCGAACGACAGCGTCGACGTTCCGGGGCTGTAGAACGAGTTGTCGTCGCGCCCACCCGCGACGTTCACGCCGATCGGATGGTCGAGGACACCGTTGAAACCGAGCAGTTGCAGGTATCGCTGGGCGCGATCGATGTGGAAATACACCATCACTTCCTTGAATCCGCGCTTGCCGCGCCGGTAGAGGAACTTGCGCGCGGGGGAGCGGACGCGATTGCTGGTGAGAACCGTCGTCACGAACGGCCCGTCGAGAAGCGCGCCGGGCGCCACATCCGGCAAGTCGACATCGGAATATGCCTTGCTGGGAATCATCGATCGGTCGGTCAGCGTCGTGTCGTTGAGCACGGCGACCGGATTGGGATCGAAGACACGCCCGCGCGCAGCCTTGTGCTTGAGCATGTTGCAGCGAGTGAGGACCTCGCCGGTATAGGCGTCAAGGTACAGCTTCCATTCGGCGAGCGGCTTCGTGGTGCGGACGACGATCTTCCACGCGAGGCGCGGCTTGCTCTGCACCGTTCCGTACATCAACTCGGCATGCAGCACCGCACGCCTGCCACCGGATGCGATGGGTGCCACGTCGAAGGCCTTGGCAAGCGCCTGCGCCTGCGTCAGAGGCCGCGCGCCGGCGACTTTGCGCGCACGCGCTTCGCGGTCGCCTTGCTTGAGCAGGCGCTCGGGAATGAGGTCGTTCTGCGCGTTGAACACGCGGCCGTCGGGATCGATGTCGATGCGCAGCCATGCGCCGGATATCGGCTTGCCCGCATGGCGCTGCTGAAAGAGCACGTGGCATCCGAACAAGGTCTTTTTGACCTTGTCGAAACGGACCTGCGAAAGATCGGGCGACAGGCCCAGACGCGACGCCACCTGTTTCAGGAACGACTCCGCGATCCGCCTCGGTGCGGCGCGGCTGGGCTTGGTCTCCAGATCGTAGAGGCGCCGCGGCACGTCACGCGCCGAGCTGATTTCGGCCAATCCGCTAACGCCCTTGATTCCCGACAGCTTCCGCGTCGCGCGAACATCAATTGGCATTTGGCCTCCCTCGTGCCGATCCCGTCACTGCGCCGAGTAAAGTCTAGCGCGGATAGATGGCGCCGAGAATACGCGTCCCCCGGGCGCCGGTCACGGCAGGCAGGTTGGCCGGCCGGCCCGCGAGCGCTTCGCGCGCCAGCCAGGCAAACGCGAGCGCCTCGACGTGCTCGACCGCGACGCCGCGCTCAGCGGTCGTCGCGACAGCGCGCGGTTCGAGTTCCATCGCGAGCATGCGCAGCAGCGTGGCGTTGTTCGCGCCGCCGCCGCAGACCAGAAGCTCGGTCGCGCCGGAAGCGTGGGCACGCACCGCATCGGCGATGGTACGGGCCGTGAGCGCTGCCAGTGTCGCCTGCACATCTTCATTCCGGCCGCTCCAATGCGTGCTGCCCAGGATCACGTCGAGCCATCCGGCATTGAACAGGTCCCGTCCCGTGCTCTTGGGCGGCGGTGCGGCGAAGTAAGGTTCCGCGAGCAGGGCCGTCAGCAACGCCGGGGCGACCCGCCCCTGTGCGGCCCATGCGCCGTTCACATCGAAAGGCGTCCCGCGATGGCGCGCCGACCAGCTATCCATCAGGACGTTGCCCGGTCCGGTGTCAAAGCCGCTGACCGTCCCCCGCGATGGCAGGTCGGTGACGTTGGCGATGCCGCCGATGTTGACTATGACGCGATGAATCTCCGGATCCCCGAACGTTGCCGCGTGAAACGCCGGCACCAGCGGCGCGCCCTGTCCGCCGGCGGCCACATCGCGGCTCCGGAAATCCGCGACAACCGTGACGTATGCACGCTCTGCAACGCGCGCGGGATTGTTGATCTGCAACGTCCAGCCCTGCTCCGGACGGTGCCGGACCGTCTGGCCGTGGACGCCGGCCGCCACCAGGTCGTGAGGCGCCACGCCGCAAGCGTCGCAGGCGTCGGTGATCGCTTTGGCATAGAGATCGGCCAACGCGTTAGCTGCGCGCGCTGCCCGCGCGATCTCATCGTTGCCGGCCGCCTGCAGTGCCAGCAATTCGTCGCGCAGCGCGGACGGAAAGGTAATGTGGGTAACGCCCAACAGGGCAAAAGCTTTGCCGGGAGACGCCGGAAATTCCGCGATCACGGCGTCGACGCCGTCCAGGCTGGTGCCGGACATCACGCCGGCATAGAGTTCGCGGCGGACCGGCATGCCCTAGGCCGCGGCGGCGCGAGACTCGCCGTGCGCTAAAATCGGGGGTTTGCATGCGGCCAAGAGTGGAAGCGCCTTCAGGGTGGATGCCACTTGGCATCGGGTGCCGCGATTCTAACAAACGGCCGGATTGAACACAGAGTCCGGCGCACCGGTACGGCAATGCCCATCGACATCGAACACCAGCTCGAGATATTCAAGCGCGGCGCGGATGAACTCCTCGTCGAAGCCGAAGTCGCCGCCAAGCTGAAACGCGGGACACCTCTGCGCATCAAGCTCGGGCTCGATCCGACCGCGCCGGACATCCACATCGGCCACACTGTCGTGCTGAACAAGATGCGGCAGATGCAGGACCTGGGCCACCAGGTGATCTTCCTGATCGGGGATTTCACGTCGATGATCGGCGATCCTTCCGGCCGCAATGCGACGCGCCCGCCGCTGACGCACGAACAGATCGTCGCGAACGCGCAGACCTACCACGCGCAAGCCTCGAAGGTGCTCGATCCGGCGAAAACCGAAATCCGATACAACTCCGAATGGAGCGAGCCGCTGGGGGCCGCCGGGATGATCAAGCTCGCCGCTCGCTACACGGTCGCGCGAATGCTCGAGCGCGACGATTTTTCCAAGCGCTTCCGCGGCAACCAGCCCATCGCCGTGCACGAGTTCCTGTATCCGCTGATGCAGGGCTACGATTCCGTCGCGCTCAAGTCCGACATCGAACTGGGCGGCACCGACCAGAAATTCAATCTTCTGGTCGGACGCGAGCTGCAGAAAAATTACGGGCAGGAACCGCAATGCATCCTGACGATGCCGCTGCTCATCGGCCTCGACGGTGTCGAGAAGATGTCCAAGTCGAAGGGCAATTATGTCGGCATCACCGACGCGCCCGCGGAGATGTTCGGCAAGCTGATGTCGATCTCCGACGACCTCATGTGGCGGTATTTCGAGTTGCTGTCGTTTCGCCCGATGGCCGAGATCGAAGCGCTGCGCCGGGCCTGTGCCGAAGGCCGTAATCCGCGCGATGCGAAAGTGATGCTTGCGCAGGAGATCGTCGCCCGGTTTCATTCGGCCGCCGATGCCGAAGCGGCGCTGGCCGCATTCGAATCGCGGTTCAAGGACGGCGCTGTTCCGGACGAGATGCCCGAGGTCGCGCTGGCAACGGCGGGCGCCGGCATGGCCATCGCGCAGCTGGCGAAACAGGCCGGTATCGTCGAATCGACGTCCGAGGCGCTGCGTCTCATCGCGCAGCGCGGGCTGAAAGTCGACGGCGACGTGGTCGGCGACAAGGGGCTCGTCATCCGCGCCGGGACCGTCGTCGTGGTGCAGGCGGGCAAGCGTAAATTCGCACGGGTCACCGTTACCTGACGAGGCGCAGGCATGAGGCGGGGAATTGCGAGTGTGCTGGTCGGGCTGGTCGCATGGTTCTGCGTTGCCACCATGGTCAATCTCGCGCTGCGCGTTTCCTGGCCCGACTACGCCGCAGCGGAGAAGCTGATGGTCTTCACGCTCGGTATGCAGGTTGCGCGGTTGCTGACCGGCGCGCTTGCGTCGCTGGGTGCCGGGTTCGCTGCTGTCGTTGTCGCAAAGGGATCGGCAACGCCGGTCAGGGTGCTGGCGGTGTTACTGCTGCTGTTGTTCATCCCCGTCCACTACGCGCTGTGGGATAAATTTCCCGTCTGGTACCACCTCGTGTTCCTGGCGTCGCTCATTCCGGTCACGATCTTGGGCGCGGCTCGCTGGGCGAGCCGGGGCGCGTCCGGCGCCTAGGCCATCCCCGGATTGCCCTGCATGCCTTCAATGACGGGAAGGGTGAGCGTTCGCGGCGCGATCGTTTTCTTGGCGCGCAAATAGCGCGCGCATACATCCCAGATCGCCTCGCCACCGGCGGCCCTTGCCTCCTCCGAGACCGGCGCCCAACCGGCAACCTTGTACTTCTTCTGCGCATCGATCGGCTTGCCCGAGAGTTCCATGTGTGAGATGCGTGCGCCCATCGCCGCATTCGGGTCGATCCTGTACCTGAGGCCGCCGACGCGAACCATGTCGCCACCCTGCTGATAATAGGGGTCCGGATTGAACAGGTTGTCGGCGACGTCCTCCAGAATGGTCTTGATCGTCTCGCCGGAGAATTCATTGACGGTCACATAGGGATAGGTGATGGCCGTCTGGTCCATCAGGTGCTCCATCCGGATCGCTTCGCCGGGCAGCAGCGTCGTGCCCCAGCGAAACCCCGGGGAGAAGGCGATCTCTGCGTTCTTCTCGGCGAGGAGCGCTTCCAGGATCAGCTGGTCGGACGTGCCGTTGAAGGTGCCGCGGCGGTACAAGAGGCCATCCGTCGTCGCGAGCTTTTCGTTGAGCTTCGTGAGGTACGGTGCGCGGACGTCGCGGATCAGCGCTTCCATGGGCTTGTCCGGCGGCAATAGCGCGCTGAATACTGGCAGCAGCCGATAGCGATAGTCGGCGACCTTGCCAGACTTGACGTCGAGATCGAGGACCGCCAGGAACTTGCCGTTGCTGCCGGCGTTGGTGACGAGGGTCTTGCCACCGCGATTGGCGACAAGCGTTGGCTGCGGCACGCCGTCGTGAGTGTGCCCACCCATGATCGCATCGATGCCGCTCACGCGGGAGGCGAGCTTCAGGTCCACGTCCATCCCGTTGTGCGAAAGCAGGACGACAACCTGCGCTCCTTTGCCGCGCGCCTCGTCGACGACCTGCTGCATTTCCTCCTCGCGGATGCCAAACGTCCATTCCGGAACGAAGTAGCGCGGATTGGCGATCGGCGTGTAGGGGAACGCCTGGCCGATGATTGCGACCGGGACGCCATTGATCTCTCGCATCACGTAGGACTTGAACACCGGGTCGCCGAAATCGGCGGTCTTCACGTTCTGCGCGACGAAATCGATCTTCCCCGCGAAGTCCTTTTCCACGATTTCCTTGACGCGATCGGCGCCGTACGTGAACTCCCAATGCCCCGTCGTGACATCCACGCCCAGCAGTTTCTGGGCGTCGACCATATCCTGGCCCTTTGTCCACAGCGAGGTCGCCGAACCCTGCCACGAATCGCCGCCATCGAGCAGCAATGCGCCCGGGCGCGTCGCCTTCAGCTTCTTCACCAACGTGGCGAGATGCGCAAAGCCGCCCACATGGCCGAATGCGCGGGCGGCGTTGGTGAAATCGAGATAGGTGAACGCATGCGCGTCGCGCGTGCCCGCCGCGATTTGGAAATATTTCAGCAGATATTCGCCCACCAGGTGCGGTGGCCTGCCGGCGGCGGCGCCTACGCCTAGATTGACGCTGGGTTCGCGGAAATAGACCGGGAGCAGTTGCGCGTGGCTGTCGGTGAAGTGCAGCAGGCCCACGTTGCCGAACGGAGCGACGTCGTAGATCGCCGCCGCCCGCCGTCCCTGCGCCAGCGCATCGCGCGACGCCAGCGGCATTCCGGCGGCAGCGGCCGCGGCAAGCAGGTTCAGGAATTCACGGCGGTTCATGGTCGTGCGGCGAATCCTGGATCAGGACTGCGCAAAGCGCGCCAACTCGCGCACCTCTTCGGGAAACATTTCCTTCGTCTGCTTGAGCACGATGCCGCCGTCGCGATCGACGACGTACAGTTCCGGCAACCCCACGCGAGGCCCGAACGCCTTCCTGCTCCAGGCCGTCGCCATCGCCGCGGGAAACGAGTAGCGATGCTTGGCCATGTAGGCGCGCGCCTTGGCGGGATCGTCGTCGATGGAAAAGGTCAGGAATTCGAGACCGCGCCCGCGCTGCGCGTCGTAGAGCTGCTGCAGCAGCGGATTCTGCTGGGCGCAGAACGGACACCACGACGCCCAGATCTCGACCACGACGACCCGTCCCGTGAGCGCGGATGCCGGCAGGCGTCGGCCATCGAGCAGCGTGACATCGCCCCACTGCACTCGATTGCCGATGTCGGCCGCGACGGCAGGGCCGAGCATCGCCCCGCCGAATGCAGCGGCGAGCATCCGCAGGGATTGGCGACGGTTCATGCGCCCGGCGACGGTCCCCTCGTTGCCACCGGCATCGTCATCACTTGTTGACGGGAGAGTCGGGCGCAGTCAGCAGCGCGACCAGGTCCTTCACCTGTTGCTCGGAAAGAATCTGGCTGTGGCCGAAGCGCGGCATGTTGGAGCACGCCGAATAGGCATCGGCGTTCCAGATCTTGCCGTACGCGTACTTGCGTGTTTCATCGTTGAAGCCGCGCAGCTTGGCAAAACCGTACAGCGAAGGGCCGATGGTCCCGAACGACACTTCCTGTGGCGTAAGCTGGTGGCACGCATAGCAGTTGCCGCCCACCGGGCCCTTGGGGTCGTCGGAGTATTGTTTGCCTCGGCCCTCCTGGGCAATTTTTTCCCCGTTCTTCCAGTCGCCCGTCCATTTGCCGTCCGCCGGCCACTTGATCGACGCCAGATTTAATTTCTCGATCATCTCCGCGACGTCCTTTGGCAGCGGCTTGTTCGCGTATTGCGTGCACAGGCGCTGCGTCTCGTCCTGATCGAGCCGGTCGAGCCCCGCCTGACCGTTGGCCTTGAACGAACTCTTGAGCACCGCAGCCGCCTGCCGCGAGACTTCAACGTCGCTGGGCGCCGTCGCGCAACCCACCACTGCGATCGCGAACGCTGCCGCGCATCCCCATGTCCAGATCTGCTTGCGCATCGCGTTCCCCTGTCAGCGTTTGATGGCGGGCGCGTCGAACGCGGCGCCGTTGGCATTGCGGGCGAGATACATCGTCAGCGCGATCGACGCATCCGACGCGAAGACGAGTTCGGGAAAGCGCTGCTGGCGGAAACAGTCGTTGAGACGCCACTGGAACGAGCGCAGCTCTCCTTGCGAGACACGATAGGCGGGCCACGTCGTGTACGCCTTCTGCGCGCCCGCGACCGTCATCAGGTTGGGCAGGTCCTGCAACCGGATGCGCTTGCCGTCCTCGCCATGACAGGTCGCGCAGGAAAAGTCGTGCGTGCCGCCGCGAAACACGAACATCTTCTCGCCTAGCGCGAAGGCTTCCTTCTCCTTCGGATGGCCCAGCGCGACGTTCATCTTCACGCCGCGCGACTGCGACGTGACATATGCGACCAGCGCCTCGATATCCGATTTCTTGCCAGGCCCGCCGAACGGACCCTTCGTCGCGTCCGCTTCGGAATAGCCCTGCTGCGTCACCATGCAGTAGACGAGCCGCGTTTCCAGGTCCATCACCCGGTCGGCATCGGCAAAATATTTCGGCAACTGCGCATACGCGCCCTTGACGACGCCGGCTCCCAGCCCCAAGTCGCACGTCGCGAAGGAGACCTTCTTCGGGCCCCGCGGCGCCTTCCACAGCTCCTCGCCACGCGCTTCCCAGAGTTCCGCGGGATTGCCGTCCTGAAGTGCCGCGCGGTACTTCGCAATTTCGTCGACAGTGGACGATTGCGCGAAGACGGCGGTGGCGGCAACCCCTGCAATCGCGATGGCGGCCGCAGCGACGACGCGCGCCCGTCGGGTCATGACTGTCATCGATTCCTCCTCGAAACACTGCTCCCGGCGAAATCCGGCCGGCCCGGTCGTTCGGGACGTCGTCACCGCGCGATTCGCAACTGGCGCCGCAAATCGCGCGAATGCGAAGTCCTTCTAGGAAATGGTGGCCTCGTCGGTGCGCTTGTCACCATGATTGTCGGTCCAGGTTATCTGGACCTTCTCGCCCTTGGCGCCGCCCTTGAATTTGAACGACAGGAACGGGTTCTTCGCCACCGCCGGGCCCCACTGCGCGGACAGGACCGTCTTGCCGTTGTACGTCGCCGTGACGCTCTGTATGAACCATGCCGGGATGGCCTTGCCCTGCGCATCCTTGCGCTGCCCGGTTTCCATCTCGTGGTTCATCAGCACCTTCACTTCCGTCGAGTCGCCGACGACGTTGGCGCGAATTCTCATTGGATCTGCCATGATTTTCCCTATTGTTCGACGTATCGCGCCGGCAGGTCAGCCGCCGCATCCGCCGAGCGTGACCTTGACTTCCTTCGACGCGATGTAGTACTTGCCGTCCGCCTTGACCAGCGCGTAGATGTTGGAGCTCTGCCCCATCTTCACGCGCGTCGTGATCGACGGTTCCGTGCCGGGCGGAATGTCGAATACCGCGGTCAGCACGTTGGGATTTTTCTCGATGAGGATCGCGATCGACTGCGTATTCGGTATCGCGCTGGTGATCCCGACCGGCACGACCGCGCCGTTTTCCGCGATGTCCGGCGTCTGCGTGAACGTGATCCCCTTGCTCTGGGCGGGCGTACCGCTGCCCAGCGACTTGAACGTGTCATCCATCGACTTCGTGTCGAAAGCTGCGGCGTTCCATGCGTCCGCTGCCAGCGCGTCGCCCGGCTGCAGCCAGCCTGCGGCCGCCAACATGGTCAGCAGCGTCATCCCACTTCCGGTTTGCAATAGAGTTCTGCGTTTCGAGTTCATGCCCGGTCTCCGGCCAACATGTTTGAAGGGTCCATTCTAGACTGTTTGACGCGTGCTCATTGAGGGTTGTCGATCGCGGGCCTTGCGTCAGTTGGCACCGGCGAGAATCCATTGCACAAGTGCGCGCACATCCGCGTCCTGCAGCTGCCCCTGCGCCGGCATCGGCACGGAACCCCAGTTGCCGGCGCCGCCGGTCTTGACCTTGGCGACCAGTACGGTCTCCGCCGCGCCATCCCCGGAATAACGGCGTGCGATGTCCCTGAATGCCGGCCCGACGGCGCCTTCCGAAACGCCATGGCAGGCCGTGCATGCGAAGGCGCGCGCCGCCTCCAGGCCGGACTTGTGCACCGCGGTCGCCGGCGCCGCGCCAAACATGCGCGTCTGTTCGTTGGCATCGCCGTGCTGGTCGCGCGCATGGTCGGGCATTTCCGATGACAGCCGGATCTGCGCCGCGCAGTCTTTCATGCATGCGACGTTGCGGGTGTCGGGTTTCCCGTCGCGGGTCATGAAGCCGTGCGCGGTGGTCAGTCCATCGCGGTTGGGCATCTTCACGCGCGGCAGCGAATCACGGTCCAGCACGGCGTCGGCGGGCAGGATGTCGTTCAGGTTGAGCACGTACGCCGTGAGCGCGTAGACCTCGTCGGGCGTCAACGTCTTGGGTGCCTCGAACGGCATGGCACGATTGATGTAGTCCCACAGCGTCGTCGCGTAGTTGAGCTTGCTGCCGGTCGTACGCACCGGCTGGTCCGATGCCAGCGAACCCACGCCGCCGGCGATCTGCAGGTAGCTGTTCGATTCGCCGAAGGTGCCGTGGCAGCCCGCGCACTTGGCGTCGTAGATCCGCTGGCCCGCGGCGACGGAACCGCGGCCCGCGGGCAGGCCCTTGCCGTCGGGTCGTACGTCGATGTCCCATCCGGCGATCTGCGCGGGCGTCGCCGGCTGGCCGAAGCCGTATTTCGGCGCCGCGGTGGCGGAGCTCATCGGCACGCTAGCGAGCAGCGCGGCGAACACCATGCTCACGAAGTCATGCCACCTGGACATTGCTCACCGCGCCGGTTGCGTCGACGCGCCAGGTCTGGATCGCATTGTTGTGATAAATCGAGCGCGTGCCGCGCACGTGACGGAGCTGCGCGAGCGTCGGTTGCACGAAGCCGGTGTCGTCGATGACGCGCGATTGCAGCAGTGCCGGCTCGCCGTTCCACGTCCAGTCGATACGAAAACGCGTGAGCGCCTTGTCGAGTACCGGCGCCTGCAGGCGCGCGGTACGCCAATTCCGGCCGCCGTCGCTGGATACGTCGACGCGCGCGACCTTGCCGCGGCCGGACCACGCCAGGCCGGTGATCTGGTGGTAACCGCGGTCGAGGAGCACCTGTCCCCCCGACGGCGACGTGATCACGCTCTTCGCCTCCTGGATCCACGAATACTGGCGATGCACGCCGCCCGGCATCATGTCGATGTAATGCAGCGACTCCTCGCGCGTATTCCACGGCTGGTCGCCCACCTCCAGCCTGCGCAGCCACTTGACGCTCGACACGCCTTGCACGCCTGGCACGAGCAACCGGATTGGGAACCCCTGCTCCGGCCGCAGCATCTCGCCGTTCTGGCCATAGCACACCAGGACGTCGTCCAGCGCCATCGCCAGCGGGATGGTGCGCGAAAGCGCGGCGCCGTCGGCGCCTTCGGCCAGCACGTAGTGTGCTTGTTTCGCGTCGATTCCCGCCTCATCGAGCAGCGTGGACAGCGGCACGCCCGTCCACTCGCTGCATGACAACATGCCGTGCGAGTACTGCACGGTAGGGACGGCAACGTTTCCCCATTCCATGCCGGTATTGGCGCCACACTCGATGAAGTTGATGCGGGATACCGAGGGAAATCGCATCAGGTCGTCCAGCGTGTAGATGCGCGGATTGCGCACCAGCCCGTGGATCATCAAACGGTGCAGGCCGGGATCGATGTCCGGGACACCCGCATGATGGCGCTCGAAGTGCAGGCCCGACGGCGTGATGATGCCAAAGAGGTTCTGCAGCGGCGTGAAGGCGACCGACGAGTACGGGGTGCGGGTCAGTCCGGGGCTCTCGCGGCGCGTGACGTTGGCAACGTAGCGCGACGGGACCCCGTACGGTGACGCAAGTATCGGCGCGCCGAGGGTCTTGCTCCAGTCGGGTACGTTCGGCGGAAGATTGCTCGCGTCTTCGGCAGCGGCATTGCGCGCCGCCGCGGCGAACGCGACGCCCCCGGTGACGGCGACGGATGCGGCGACCCCGTGCAGGAATTGGCGCCGTCCCGCGTTCGGTGGCGACGTCAGATGATGCTCGGGCGCCGCGAGAATGCGGCCTGGCAAAATTCCAGACACTGACAAGGCTCTCCTCCTTGGCCGCCAACTTTGCCACGCCCTTGATCGCTTGCCCACGGCTTCGCCACCGCGAGGTCCGCGAATGGTCGTCGGTCAACGGCTCGCGGCAAATTCCAGCAGGTCCTTCTTCAGCGGTGCGCGCGCGTCGATGCGGCCGGCGATCTGCACGCAGACGTTGCGGCACATTTCGACGAATTCCGGATCGATGACGCGGTAGTAAGCGATGTTGCCAACCCGGCGCCGGCTGACGACGCCCGCGTCGCGCAGCAGGGCCAAATGGCGCGAGACATTCGTCTGCGTCGCTCCGGTCTCGGCGACGATCATCGTGACCGAGCGCTCGTCGCGGCAGATGGCATGCAGGATCTTGAGGCGCGTGGGCTCCGCGAGCAGTCCGAAATGGCGCGCGACGGCGACGAACACCTCGTCCAGCTCGTCCGCCGCGCCGAGCGAAATCGCGCCGGGACGCTTTGCCTTGGTGCGCAGTGTCTTCATTCGTGTATGAGCATATGCGCATATACGACGGGCGGTCAAGCGCGGGCCGCGCCGCTGTACGGCTGCCGATGCCCCGGCACTGCGAAGAAGGCGGCGCGGGGCGTCCTGCGCGAGCCGGACGCCTAGTGGACGACGGCGCTGGACAGGAAGCGCACGAGCGATCCGCTCTTCAGGCGAAACACGCCCTCGCCCAGCAGCACGGCATCGTCGATTTCCTCGCGCGTGAGATCGACCTCGGTGTCGCCGCGACTCGCCTCCAGAACCACATCGTCGGCCGCGGTGAATTCGTCGGGCACGCGCAGGTAGCTCGTCTGGAACATGACGCCGTCGATCACCACGTAGTCGGCGTCGGTCAACATGTCGGTCAGTCTCATGACGGATTGGCCCTTCCCATGGCAATGGGGCCGGCGCAAATGCCGCCGTCACCCCTTGCTGCCCATATGGAGGTTGATCCCGCGCAGTTCAAGCGGCAGGAGAAGCCCGCGGAGGACGCGATTGCCGGCCCGCCCGGAAGGGTCACGCCACTAGCTGGCGGATGAAATTCGGGAACGCCAGCGCCGCGCGGTGCATGTCGCCGTTGTAGTACTGCAGGTTCGTGATGCCTCGCTGAGCGATGCGGCGGTCGACATTGAGAATCGACATGCCCTTGGGGTCCAGGCTCGACGAGCAGCACGCCATCATCCACATGCCGCCATAAAGTGGCACCGACGTGAGGTATGGCGTCACGATGGCGAACGCTCCGCGGAGGCTTGCGAGCGTAGCGCGCACTCGATCGGGGTGGGCGATCGGACTCGCAACATGCAGCGACAGCGCGCCGGTGGGGGTGAGTCGCGCCGCGCAGGCGCGGTAGAACTCCGGCGTGTAGAGCGCGGCGGACGGGCCGCCGGCGTCCGTCAGGTCAAGCACGATGAGGTCGTACTGTTCGGTGGCGTTGCGCACGAAGGCGAAGCCGTCCTCGATCCTCAGCGTGAGCCTGGGATCGTCGAATGCGCCACGGTGGACGCTCTGCAGGTATTTGCGCGAGATGTCGACGACGGCCAGGTCGATTTCGCACAGCGTGACGGTCTTGATCGACGGATGCTTCAGCAGTTCTTCGGCGGATCCGCCGTCGCCGCCCCCGACGATGAGCGCGCTTGTCGGCTGCGGATGCGTGATCGCGGGAATGTGGACGAGGTTTTCGTGATAGAAGAACTCGTCCTTCTCGGACGTCATGAAATGTCCGTCGAGCCGGAACAGTTTGCCGAACTGCGTGGTCTCGTGAACCTCGATCGCCTGGTGCGGCGAAGTAAATTTCTCGAACTGGCGCGACGACCTGAGAAAGTACGCCCAGTCGTCGCTCAGGTATTCCGTCATCAATGCAGGCGCGACGTCCTGCGCAGGCGCGTTCTCGTCGCGCTCAGGCATCCTTCCCCCCGCGATGGATCGCCTGAAAACGCGTGCGCTGCGGCCGCAAAGCGGTTTCCAGCGCCCGGAACACGTGTTCGGCCTTGGCTGTGTTGTCGGTCTGCAGGTTGCACACGTACACGTCCACGGTGACGAAGCCCGCTTCGGGCCAGGTGTGAATCGCGATGTGGGATTCGGCCAGCAGCACGGTCCCGGTTACGCCCTGCGGCTCGAACTGGTGGAAGCTGTCGCCGACGACAGTCAAACCCGAGTCTCGCGCCGCGTCTATGCACAGCGTCCGTAATGCCGCTGCCTGCGTGAATTCCGGAGTGTCGGCCGGGCAGTCGTACCATTCGCCTAACAGATGGATTCCGTCCATTAGTCGTTCCTTCGAAATCGGTTGCCTGCCTCGTGCGGCTCACTCGGTGCATCGCAAATGCTTCGGCGTCGTCGTGCTGCGCGCGATGCAAGCCCGGCCGGCCGCTGCAGCACCTTGCCTGTGCAAACCGGCGTATTTTTTCGCCGAACCCAAACGTATGATTATTGCACAAATGTCATGCTAAAGCGATAATTTCGGGTTGTATCGAACTAGCGGCGGCTTCACTTCATGAGCGCGCGGCGTTCTGTATTTCCCCCAATTTCGAAAGAAGAGAAATGACGGTCCCTGCCGCCGCCGCACGCGCCTCCGACAAGCAGCTCGCCGATGCAATTCGCGCATTGGCGATGGACGCGGTGGAAGCCGCCAAATCAGGCCATCCCGGCATGCCGATGGGCATGGCGGAAATTGCCGTCGCGCTGTGGAACCGCCATTTGCGCCACAATCCGGCCAACCCGCACTGGCCGAATCGCGATCGCTTCATGCTGTCCAACGGGCACGGGTCGATGCTGCAGTACGCGCTGCTGCATCTCACGGGCTACGACCTTCCGATCGCGGAGCTGCGCAACTTTCGCCAGCTCCATTCGAAGACACCTGGGCATCCGGAGGTCGGCGTCACGCCTGGCGTGGAGACCACCACGGGCCCGCTCGGTCAGGGGTTGGCCAACGCAGTCGGCATGGCGCTCGCCGAGAAATTGCTCGCCGCGCAATTCAACCGGCCGGACCACGCGATCGTCGATCATCACACCTATGTCTTTCTCGGCGATGGCTGCCTGATGGAAGGCATTTCGCACGAGGCCGCCTCGCTCGCCGGCACGTGGCGCCTGGGCAAGCTGATCGCGTTCTACGACGACAACGGCATCTCGATCGACGGCCACGTCGAAGGCTGGTTCACCGACGACACGCCGCGGCGATTCGAAGCCTATGGCTGGCACGTGATCGCAAAGGTCGACGGCCACGATGTGGCCGCTGTCGACGCCGCCATCGTGGCCGCGAAGGCCGTCGCCGACAAGCCGACGCTGATCTGCTGCAAGACGATCATTGGCAAAGGCGCGCCGACCAAGGCGGGGACGGAAGCCGCGCACGGCGCGGCGCTCGGGGAAAAGGAAATCGCGGCCACGCGTGCAGCGTTGGGCTGGTCCTATCCGCCGTTCGAGATCCCTTCCGACATCTATTCGGCGTGGAGCGCGCGCGAATGCGGCGCGTTGCTCGAACAGGACTGGGATGCGAAGTTCGCGGCCTACCGCGCCGCCCATCCCGACCTGGCCGCCGAATTCACGCGCCGGATGAGCGGAGCGTTGCCAGCGTACTTTGCCGCAGTCATGGACGCCTTCGTCGCCGCGCAAGCCGCGAAAGGTGAAACCGTCGCCTCGCGCAAGGCGTCGCAGCAGGCCATCGAAGCGTTGGCGCCGCATCTTCCCGAGTTCATCGGCGGGTCGGCCGATCTCACGGGATCGGTCTTCACCAACTGGTCGGGAACGGTACCCGTTACCGCCGCTCCCGACACAGGTCGCACGGGCAACTATGTGAACTACGGCGTGCGCGAATTCGCGATGAGCGCCATCGCCAACGGCCTGGCTTTGCACGGGGGATTCATTCCCTACGTCGGCACGTTTCTCACGTTCTCGGACTACTCGCGCAATGCGCTGCGCATGGCCGCGCTGATGAAGCTGCGCTCGATATTCGTCTTCACGCACGATTCGATCGGCCTCGGCGAGGACGGTCCAACACATCAATCCGTCGAGCACGCATCCAGCCTGCGCCTGATTCCCGGCATGGACTTGTGGCGGCCGTGCGACACCGTGGAATCCGCGGTGGCTTGGCGCCATGCGATCGAACGGCAGCACGGCCCCACCTGCCTGCTGTTCACACGCCAGAATGTTCCGTTCATGCAACGTGATCCAGATGCGCTGACCGGCATCGAGCGCGGTGGTTACGTGCTCGCCGACTTCGGCGACGCGCCGGGGAGACGCGTAGTTGTGCTCGCCACCGGCTCGGAAGTCGGACTGGCCATGGGCGCGCGCGATACGCTCGCCAAGGAAGGTATCGCGGTGCGCGTCGTGTCGATGCCCTGCACCAGCATTTTCGACCGGCAGGATGTCGCCTACCGCGCTTCGGTGCTCCCTCGCGGCATTCCACGCGTCGCCGTGGAAGCGGGTGTCACCGACGGCTGGCGAAAGTACGTGGGCGCCATCGATGATCCCAAAGCAGGCGTCGTCGGCATCGACACGTTTGGCGAGTCCGCGCCGGCCGGCGCGTTGTTCAAATACTTCGGCTTCACCATCGACAACGTCGCCGCCGCCATCCGGCGCGTGGTGTAACGGCGCATGAGCACAGCGTTCATCCGACCCGCCACGCCGGCAGACGCCACCGCGATCGCGGAAGTGCGCGTCAACGCATGGCGCACGACGTACAAGGGCATGATCCCCGACGCCTACCTGGCCGCGATGAAGATCGAGGACAGCGCGGCGTTGTGGGAAAAAATACTCGCCGCCGCTCCCAACGCAACCAGCGTGTTCGTCGCAGTGGAAGGTGACACCGTCGTCGGATTCGCCGCCGGACACATGCTGGCCGAGCCCAAGCACGGTCTCGATGCCGAATTGTCGGCGGTGTACCTGGTCAATGCCGCGCAGCGGACCGGGATCGGGCAGCGCCTGGTGGCCACCGTCGCCGCGGCGCAGCGCGCGCATGGCGCGCAAGGCCTCATCGTCTGGGTCATCGCGGGCAACAAGCCAGCGCGCGCATTCTACGAAAAGCTGGGCGCCGAATTGCTGATCGAGCAGCCGTTCACCTGGGACGGCATGGAGCTCGTCGAAGTCGGCTACGGCTGGCGCAACCTCGATTCCCTGGTGGCCGCGGTCGACCTGCCGGCCATGCTGCACTAGCCACGATTCACTCCGGAGAGCACGATGACCATCAAAGTCGCCATCAACGGTTACGGCCGCATCGGCCGCAACATCCTGCGCGCGCATTACGAGGGCGGCAAGAAGCACGACATCGCCATTGTCGCCATCAATGACCTCGGCAGTCCCGAGACCAATGCTCACCTGACCCGCTACGACACCGCGCACGGCAAGTTCCCGGGCAAGGTCGAGGTCGATGGCGACGCAATGGTCGTCGGCACTGAAAAAGGCGGCGACAGGATCAAGGTGTTCGCAATGCGCGACCCGGCCGCGTTGCCGTGGGGCACGCTCGGCGTGGATGTCGTGCTCGAGTGCACGGGCCTGTTCACCACCAAGGACAAGGCCGGCGCGCATCTCAAGGGCGGTGCCAAGAAGGTGATCATCTCGGCGCCCGGCGGCAAGGATGTCGACGCGACGATCGTTTACGGCGTGAATCACCAGGTACTCAAGGCGACGGATACCGTCATTTCCAATGCCTCGTGCACCACGAACTGCCTGGCCCCGCTGGTCAAGCCGCTGCATGACAAAATCGGCGTCGTCAACGGCCTGATGACGACGGTGCACTCGTACACCAACGATCAGGTGCTGACCGACGTCTATCACGAGGATCTGCGGCGCGCGCGTTCCGCGACAATGAGCATGATCCCGACCAAGACCGGCGCCGCGGCCGCGGTCGGCCTTGTGCTTCCGGAGCTGAACGGCAAGCTCGACGGCTACGCAATACGCGTCCCGACCATCAACGTGTCGCTGGTCGACCTGTCGTTCATCGCCGCGCGCGATACGACGGTCGACGAGGTCAATTCGATCATGAAGGCGGCTTCGGAATCGGGGCCGCTCAAAGGCATCCTGAACTACAACACGGGACCGCTGGTGTCGATCGACTTCAACCACGATCCTGCATCGTCCACGTTCGACGCCACGCTGACCAAGGTGTCTGGACGGCTGGTGAAGGTGTCGAGCTGGTACGACAACGAGTGGGGTTTTTCCAACCGCATGCTCGATACCACCGTCGCGCTGATGACAGCAAAGTGAATCCGGCAGCTGTTGTCGTCCGCGAAATCACGCTCGCCGATGTTGCGGGCTACCGTGCGTGTGTGGGCGCCGTCATGCGGGAGCGCAGGTTCCTGGCGTACCTGGAGCCTTTTTCGTTAACCCAGACCGCTGCCTTTGTCGCCGACAACATCGACAAGGGGAATCCTCACTATGTCGCCGACGACGCGGGCGGAATTGTCGGCTGGTGCGACATCCAGCGCGAAAGCGTTCCGACCTACGCACACGAAGGCATGCTCGGCATGGGCCTGCTTCCGGATTATCGCGGAACCGGACTGGGGGAACGTCTGATCCGCACGGCGCTCGACGCCGCGACTCGCGCCGGACTCGAGAGGGTGTCGCTGTCGGTCTACGCCAGCAACACGCGCGCCATGGCCCTTTATCGAAAGGTGGGATTCGTCCTTGAAGGAACGCGAGTTCGCGGCCGCAAGGTCGACGGCGCGTACGACGACATCCACATGATGGCGTTCTTCACCGGCCACGGGAGCCCGAGCGCATGAATCCCTTTACCGCACACCCCAACTCCGTCGGCGAGACGTATTTGCAGCACCTTCGCTTCGCCTTCCGCTTCGGCGCGAAAATGACGGCCGGAGGCCTGGCCGCACTCGTGCATTCGCTGTTGCCGTTCTGCTTCGTGACAACCGCGTCGCGCTGCAACGACGAGCTGGTGGCCATGCGCGCTGCGTCGCGCGGCCGCACCGTGCGCGTCGTCGACGTCGAAACCATGCAACCGCTCGACTATCACATTTGAATTGCCCTATCTGACCACCATGACCTTCAAGCGACTCTCCGACGTCGAAGTCCGCGGCAAGCGCGTGTTCATCCGCGCGGACCTGAATGTACCGCAGGACGACAGCGGCGCAATCACCGACGACACGCGGATCCGTGCCTCGGTCCCCGCGATCCGCGACGCGCTCGCGCGCGGCGCTGCCGTGATGGTCACGTCGCACCTCGGTCGCCCCGCGGAAGGACAGTGGTCTGCTGGAGACTCCCTCGCGCCCATCGCCGAGCGCCTGCGCCAATTGCTTGGTGTGGACGTGCCGTTGATACGTGATTGGGTCGATGGCGGCGCGTGGTGGGACGCGCTCACGCCGGGACAGGTCGTACTTCTCGAGAATTGCCGGATGAACAAGGGCGAGAAGAAGGACGCCGACGAACTGGCGCAGCGGATGGCGAAGCTGTGCGATGTCTACGTCAACGACGCCTTCGGCACCGCGCACCGGGCCGAGGCGACGACGCACGGCCTCGCCAAATTCGCCGCCGTCGCATGCGCGGGGCCGCTGCTCGCGGCGGAGCTCGATGCGCTCGGGAAGGCGTTGGCGCATCCGAAGCGGCCGCTGGTGGCCATCGTCGCGGGTTCCAAGGTCTCGACCAAGATCACCATCCTGCGCGCGCTGGCCGCGAAGGTCGACAGCCTGATCGTTGGCGGCGGCATCGCCAATACATTCATCCTTGCGGCCGGTGGCCGAATCGGCAAGTCGCTCGCCGAACCGGATCTGGTCGGCGAAGCCAAAGCCATCCTCGACGAGTTTCCCGGCAAAGTCCCGGTGCCGGTCGACGCCGTCGTCGCCAAGGAGTTCTCCGCAACCGCCCAAGCCGAGATCAAGGCGATCGAGAACATTGCGTCGGGTGACCTCATCCTGGACATTGGCCCCACCACCGTTGCCGCGTTGAAGACGGTCATCGAGCGCGCAGGCACGATCGTCTGGAACGGTCCGGTCGGCGTGTTCGAATTCGACGCGTTTGCCGCGGGGACTAAGGCCATCGGCGAGGCGATCGCCGCGTCGCCGGCGTTTTCGATCGCCGGCGGCGGAGACACGCTCGCGGCCATCGCCAAGTACGGCCTCGAGAAGAAGATCGGTTACATCTCGACCGGCGGCGGCGCCTTTCTCGAATTCCTCGAAGGCAAGACACTGCCGGCCGTGGCCATTCTGGAGACGCGGGCGAGCAGCTGAACCTGCGCCCTATGGCCATTCACTTGGCCACGCATCTGGCTACTCATTGGGCAACTCGTTTGCCAACTCGTTTACCACCTCATCTGCCACCTTATTTGGCACCTTATTTGCCACCTCACCGCGCGAGAAAAGCGCGTATGGCCTCGCCCTGCTTCGCGACGTTGAAGACGCCATCGAGGTGGCCGCCATCGCCTTCGATGATGACCACTTCCGCGACGCCGCCCTGTGCGCGATATCGCTCCGCGGCGCGCTTCGACAACTCCGGCGGAAAGACGAGATCGGACGCTGCCGGCACGAACAGGATCTTGGCCTTGATTTTCTTCACGTCGTCACCGAGGTTGTAGAGCTGGTTGGCCTTGACGGTGTAGATCATCGAATTGGCGTCGACCGTTTTGGCGCGCGCGATGCCCCCCTTGTTCAGCGTGTCCTCGATGGCGAAGCGATTGTCGATCGCAGCTGCCGGATCCTTCGTCGGCTCAGCCCACTTGTAGCCGAAGGTCTTTTCCGCCCAGTCGAAGCCGCGCGTCGATATCGTCACGATCTTGAGGCCCTGCGCCAGGCCGTCGACCGGTTCGTCGCGGCCGTAGTAGTCGCCGTTGTTCCACTTCGGATCGAGCTTGATCGGCAGGATCCACTCGTCGACCAGTTCGATCACATACGGATGAATGGAGAACCCGGGACCGATGACGTGCACGACGCGCTGCACATAGTCCGGGTATTGCGCTGCCCACAGCATCGCCTGGATCGAACCGCCCGACGCGCCCGCGGCGGCCTGCAGCTTCGTGACGCCGAGCGAGTCGAGCAGTGCCTTGTGCACGCGCACGGAATCGACGTAGGTCACGACCGGGAAGGTCATCGCGTAGGGCTTGCCGGTAGCGGGATTGATCGATGCCGGACCGGTGGTCGTCGTGTTCGGATCCTTGGTATTTAGATTGGCGAGCGCGTCGGCACTGACGACGAAATACTTGTCGGTGTCGATCGGCCGTCCGGACCCGATGATCGGATCCCAGTACCCGAAGGCCGCGTCGGTGTCCTTGTACTTTCCGGCGGCGTGCGAATTGCCGGAGAAGAAATGCGGGATGAATATCGCGTTGTCGCCGGACGCGTTGAGCTTGCCGTAGGTCTCGTAGCCGACCTTGACGTCCTTGATCGTCGTGCCGCCGACGGTCGTGTATGTCGGCAGCGTGAAGACCTTCTTTTCCACCGGCCCGTCGTAGGCCGCGGCGAATCCGCCAAACGCCATCGCCATCGCGGCAACCGCCGCCAGCGCATAACCATTGCTTCGCATGTTCTCGCTCCCGGGTTTCGGCCAGCGGCCGGTCGTGCATTGGCCGGTCATCGCACCGACGTATTCTAACGGCACAGGGTTCCGGCGGAGTTTCCGGCAGGCGTCGATTCCGCGTAACATTGCGCGCGAGCAGCCCAACCAAAGAGGTTCACCGTGCAACGCAACACCAAGATCGTCGCCACGCTCGGGCCGGCATGCAGCGACCCGGCCATACTGCTGCGAATGCTGGCGGCGGGCGTGGACGTGGTCCGCCTCAATTTTTCGCACGGACGCGCGTCCGATCACGTCGAGCATGCGCGCCGCGTCCGCGAATGCGCGAAAAGCCTCGGCCGCGAGGTCGCGGTCATGGCCGACCTGCAGGGGCCGAAGATCCGCATCGGGAAATTCGCGGACGGCAAGGTCCGGCTCGAACCCGGTCAGACGTTCATCCTCGACGCGGAGTGCGAGCATGGCGACGCCACCCGCGTCGGCCTGGACTACAAGGAGTTGCCACAGGATGTCTCGGCCGGCGCCGTGCTGCTGCTGGATGACGGCCTGATCCGCCTCAACGTCGAGTCCGTGGACGGCCCCCGCATCCACACCCGCGTGATCTTGGGCGGCAATCTCTCCAATAACAAGGGCATCAACCGCATGGGCGGTGGGCTGACCGCTCCCGCGCTGACGTCGAAGGACATGGACGACGTCAAGACCGCCGCCATGATGGAAGCCGACTACCTCGCGGTTTCTTTCCCCAAGACCAAGGAAGACATGTACATGGCGCGACAGCTTCTGCGCGCCGCAGGCGGGCGCGCGCTTCTGATCGCCAAGATCGAGCGCGCCGAGGCCATCACGTTCCTGGAAGAGATCATCGACGCGTCGGACGGCATCATGGTCGCGCGCGGCGATCTTGCCGTGGAGGTCGGCAACGCCGCCGTTCCCGGATTGCAGAAGCGCATGATCCGAGTCGCCCGCGAACGCAACAAGCTGACCATCACGGCCACGCAGATGATGGAGTCGATGATCCATGCGCCGGTGCCCACCCGCGCCGAGGTATCGGACGTGGCCAATGCGGTGCTCGACGGCACGGATGCTGTCATGCTGTCCGCCGAGACCGCCGCCGGGAAATACCCGGTCGAAACCGTCGAAGCCATGGCCCAGATCTGTGCCGAGGCGGAAAAATCGGACACCGTCGAGCTTGACCGCGACTTCCTGAACCGCACGTTTATTCGCGTCGACCAGTCGATTGCGATGGCCACGCTATTCACCGCGTTCCATCTCAAGGTGAAAGCCATTGCCTCGCTGACCGACACCGGGTCGACCGCATTGTGGATGTCCCGACACAACTGCGGATGTCCGATCTTTGCGCTGACCCCCAAGATCGAGACGCAGCGCAAGATGTCGCTGTACCGCAATGTCAGGCCGCTCTTCCTCGAGCAAAGCACGGACCGCGACGGCGTGCTGCTGGCCGCGGAGGATCTGCTCGTCGCCGAGGGCCAGGTCAAGGCCGGCGATGTCATCGTACTCACTATCGGCGAGCCCATGGGCAAATCCGGTGGCACCAACACGATGAAAATCGTGAAGGTCGGGGAACACCGGAGCTGACGCTTCCACGGGTCGGCGTTGCGTCCGGCCATGGCGGCGATCCTGTAAAATGCGCGGTTCTTGACCAAGCACCCACGAGGGGAATCGGATGGCATTGGTATCGATGCGCCAACTGCTGGATCACGCCGCCGAGCACGGCTATGGGCTGCCCGCGTTCAATGTCAACAACCTGGAGCAGGTGCAGGCCATCATGGCAGCTGCGTCCGAGACAGGAAGCCCGGTGATCATGCAAGCGTCGGCAGGCGCGCGCAAATATGCAGGGGAAATCTTCCTGCGCCATCTGATCGAGGCAGCCGTCGAGAGCTACCCGGATATTCCGGTTGTGATGCACCAGGATCACGGCCAGTCGCCCGCAGTGTGCCAGTCCGCCATGAAGCTCGGGTTTTCGTCGGTGATGATGGACGGCTCGCTGAAGGAAGACGGGAAGACCATCGCCGACTACGCCTACAACGTCGACGTCACCAGGAAAGTCGTGGCGATGGCGCACGAGATCGGCGTCACCGTGGAAGGCGAGCTCGGATGCCTGGGGTCGCTGGAGACGATGAAGGGCGACAAGGAGGACGGCCACGGCGCGGACGGGTTGATGACGCGCGAGATGCTGCTGACCGATCCGGACGAAGCCGCTGACTTCGTGAAATCCACGCAGCTCGACGCGCTGGCCATCGCGATCGGCACGTCGCACGGCGCCTACAAATTCACGCGCAAGCCGACCGGAGACATCCTCGCGATCGACCGCATCAAGGCGATCCACGCGCGAATCCCGAATACGCACCTCGTCATGCACGGCAGCTCTTCGGTGCCGCAGAACCTGCTCGCGGACATCCGCGCTTATGGCGGCGACATGAAGGAGACGTACGGCGTACCGGTCGAGGAAATCCAGGAAGGCATCAAGCACGGCGTGCGCAAAATCAACATCGACACCGACATTCGGCTGGCCATGACCGCCGCCATTCGCAAGTACCTGCACGAGAATCCGGCAAAGTTCGATCCGCGCGACTACCTGAAGCCGGCAATGCTTGCGGCCAAGGCCATCTGCATCGAACGCTACCAGCAGTTCGGCTGCGCCGGCCAGGCAGGCAGGATCAAGCCGATGCCGCTCACCGCGGTCGCCGTGAAATACCGGTCGGGCGAATTGGCGCAGCTCGTCCGCTGATTCCCGGTCGCTGCCTCAAGCCCGCGAGGATCGCGATGGTGCCCAATCTGCCGGAGTGGAAGCGTGTCCACAGTGTCTTCCGGAGAGGACTGACGCTCGTCGAATACGCGGGCCTGGTCGTGATCGGATTCGCCACGACCTACGCGATGGTCGAGGAAGTCGGCGCAATGATCCATGCCGCGCGGGTGACGCTGGCCGACCTGTTGCTGATGTTCCTGTATCTCGAGGTCCTGGCGATGATCGGCCAGTATTTCAACTCGGGGCAGCTCCCGGTCCGGTTCCCGTTGTACATCGCGATGGTGGCGATGGCTCGCTACATCATCCTCGACATCAAGGAACTGACCGAGGTGCGCATGCTCGCGGTGTCGGCAGCCATCCTTCTGCTGACGATCGCCGTGCTGGTGATCCGCTATGGACACACGCGGTTCCCCTACCGCGATGCCGAGGAAAAAATCGGCCCCGGCGACGTGCCTCCTCCGGAACGTTGACCCGCAATTCCCCCGCAGCTAGCGCGCGACCGCGAACATCGCGACGACCGCGGCGGCCATCGTCCACGTTGCCAGCCATCCCAGCGTTTTAAGCCGGCGCGTCACGGTGAATGTGCCCATCACCCTCGGGTCGTCGGCCAGCAGCATCATCACAATCATGATCGGCACCGCAATGATGCCGTTGATCACCGCGCACCAGAACAGCGCCTTGATCGGGTCGATCGGCGTGAAGTCGAGCAGGACGCCGCCCAACGTCGCGAATGCGATGATCCCGTAGAATTCGCGCGCCTCGAGCAGCTTGAGGTCCAGTCCGGTCTTCCATTCGAACGATTCCGCCACCGCGTACGCCGCCGATCCGGCAAGGACCGGTACGGCGAGCAGCCCGGTGCCGATGATCCCCAGTCCAAACAACAGGAACACGGCGTCGCCGGCCAGGGGCCGCAACGCCTCGGCCGCCTGCGCGGACGTCGCGATGTCGGTGATTCCATTCCTGTGCAGAGTGGCGGCGCAGCTGATCAGTATGAACAGCGCAATGAGGTTGGAGAACCCCATGCCGAAGTAAGTGTCGATCTTGATCCGGCGCAGGTGCCGGCGCGCGCCGGCGGCGTCGAGGACGAGTGCCGTGGCCGCCGGATCGGCATTGAGTTCCTCCACTTCCTGCGCTGCCTGCCAGAAGAACAGGTAGGGGCTGATCGTCGTACCCAACACGGCGACGATCACGGTCAGTGAATTCGCATCGAGCACCAGCCTCGGCCACAGGAGTCCCAGCGCGACGTCCCGCCACGGCACCGCGATGGTGAACGCAACCGCCACGTAGGCAAGCAGTGCGAGCGTCAGCCACTTCAGGTAGCGGATATAGACCCGGTAGCTCAGGAACACCTGCAGGCCCAGGCACAAGGCTCCGAACAGGATCGCCCACGCGAGCATCTTTCCTCCCACGACCAGGCGCAGAGCTTCCCCCATTGCGGCGATGTCCGCCGCGATGTTGAGCGTGTTTGCGACCACCAGCATGGCCACGACCAGATACAGCACAGGACGGGGAAATCGGCGGCGGATGTTCGCGGCAAGTCCCTGGCCGGTGACGCGTCCCATCCTTGCGCTGACCATCTGGATGCCAACCATCAACGGATAGGTCAGCGCCAGCGTCCATCCGAGCTGGTACCCGAACTGCGCGCCCGCCTGCGAGTACGTCGCGATGCCCGACGGATCGTCGTCGGCCGCGCCCGTGATGAGGCCCGGACCCAGTTGGCGCAGCCAGCGTTTTGTCCTTTCGCTCATCTCATCCTTCGCGGGTCAGGCGCGCATTGTCGCGCCTTTGCGGCCGGCAGCGGGAAAAGGAAACGCCCCGTTACCTTTTGGGCAGACGGGGCGTTGGTCCGGCCCGCGTTGGCGCCGGAGTGTTTCAGGATCGGCTACAGCGAGCGTTCCGCGTGCAGGTCGATATCCTTGTTGTCCCTCAGGAACAGGAAGCCAATGACGACCGTCATCAGTGCGACGACGATCGGATACCACAGGCCATAGTAGATATCCCCGCTCGCCGCGACCATCGCCGTCGCCAGCAATGGCAGCATGCCGCCGAACCAGCCGTTGCCGATGTGGTACGGCAGCGACATCGACGTATACCGTATCCGCGTCGGGAACAATTCGACGAGGAACGCGGCGATCGGCCCATACACCATCGTCACGTAGATGACCATGATGAACAGGATGAGCAACGTCATCGTCCAGTTGATGGCGTTCTTGTCCGCGAACTTGTTCGCGAACGTCACAACGCCCTTGTCATCGGTCTTCTTGGTCAGACCGGGGAAGCCCGCGTCGACCAGCGCCGCCGCCATCGTGGGTTCACTCCATCCCGGCTTGCCGTCCTTGTCGACAAACTTGATCTCCTTGGTGCCCATGGTCACGACCACGTTCTCGGTCGAACCGGCCGGGAGGTCCGTCGACTTGAAGGACAGCCCGGATTTGGTCAGGAAGTCCTTCGCCCGGTCGCAATCCGTGTACTTGGTGAACGGCGTGACGAACACGTGAAAGCCGCATTCCTTGGCCTGAACCGTAATCGGATTCTTTTGCGCGAAGTCTTCCAGCGCCGGATTCACGTAGTGCGTCAGCGCCTGGAACAGCGGGAAGAACGTCAGCGCCGCGATAAGGCAACCCGCAAGGATGATCTTCAGGCGGCCGATCTTGTCGGAAAGCGCGCCGAAGACGATGAAGAACGGCGTGCCCAGCAACAGCGAGATCGCGATCAGCGTGTACGCGGTCATGCCGTCCACGCGAAGTGTGATCGTGAGGAAGAACAGCGCGTAGAACTGCCCGGTGTACCAGACCACGCCCTGGCCCGCCGTGGCGCCAAGCAGCGCCAACAGCACATACTTGTTGTTCGGGTAGCGCAGGAAGCTGTCGGTCAGCGGCGCCTTCGAGCCTTTGCCTTCCGCCTTCATCTTCTGGAAGATCGGCGATTCATTCAGCTTGAGCCGGATGTAGATCGAGAAGATCAGCAGGAGCAGGGACACGAGGAATGGCAGCCTCCAGCCCCATTCGGAAAACTGCGCCGGCGTCATGACGCCCGAGAAGCGGCAGATGCCGATAACAAGCAATGCGAGGAACAGTCCGAGCGTGGCCGTGGTCTGGATCCAGGCCGTGTCATAGCCGCGACGGCCGGGCGCCGCATGCTCCGCGACGTACGTCGCCGCGCCGCCGTACTCGCCACCGAGTGCAAGGCCCTGAAGGAGCCGCAGGCTGACCATCAGGATGGGCGCGAGCCAGCCCACCTGCGCATAGGTCGGCAAGAGGCCCACGGCGAATGTGGAAAAGCCCATCACCATGATGGTGACGAGGAAGGTGTACTTGCGGCCGACGAGATCGCCGACGCGGCCGAACACGAGCGCGCCAAAGGGTCGGACGAGGAAGCCCGCCGCATAGGCGGCGAAGGCGGAGAGCAATGCCGCGGTCGCGTTACCGGGAGGGAAGAACAGCGCCGCGAAGAATGGCGCGAGGACTGCGTAGAGATAGAAGTCGTACCACTCGAAAACAGTTCCGAGCGACGAAGCAAATATGACTTTGGTCTCTTCCTTGCCGAGGCCTTTTTGCCCCTCCCCTGTTGCTACAGTCGTGGCCATGTCCTTGATTCCTCCGATGGTGTTCTGATCCCCCGGCGAAACATCCTGCCGGATCCATGCGTACCGAGGCCTGTCCCGGCCTTCCAAGCAGCTTTATACATGAGGAATGGAATTCTGTGCTAGTTGAAGCTGTGGTCCGCATTCGACTAGCGATGCGTCGGCGCATGTTGCACTGCAAACCTGGACCGTCGCAGCGGCCCGATCCAATTCAGCGACAGTCGTATACGGCGACTGCCTGCAATACGTCAGCGCTGGACATGTCCTGCACAAACGCGACGACGCTTGGCGCAGTGCCCGGGTCGGCCGGAGACTTCTGAGCTATCGACGCCCTGGCGTCGCCACGTGCATCCACCGGAAACGGACCGTGCAGCGCCCGCACGACATGGTCGTGCCGCAAGCGCTCGCCACGATTCTCCCCCGCGCCGACATCCGTGACGTGCCCGCTATCGGCATACGCGATCCACAGGACAGCTTTCTTGCGCAGCACAGGATCGGGGACACGCGCGCTTGCGCGAAGCTGCAGCGCATCCGCTACGCGCGTGACGTCGACGGCGATGTCGGCCCGCGGCGGCCGGCGTTCGGCCGCCGCGATCGCCGCAGCGGCCAGCCCGCGGTTCCAGCCGGGGGCATCATGCCCTTGCACGACAACTTGCGGCGTATAGACGATTTCCACGCCGCCGGCGCGCAATTCGTCGCGTTGCCGTTGCGTGAATTGCGCGGACGCAAAGCGATCGCGCCAGCCCAGCCGGTCCCAGTAGTCGACGTGATATGCGAGCGCCAGCACGGCAGGCGGCGGAGACTCGCTCGGCCGTTGCGCACGAAACTGCGTGGAAAGCCAGCGGTCGGCCGGCGGACAGCTGTCGCAGCCCTCGGAGGTAAACAATTCGACCAACGGCAGCGTCCGTGGACCGCTGACGCCGTGGCAGGCCGACGGCGCGCCCCACGCCGCCGTGGCGAACGCCAGCCCGACGGCGACGATGGCGGCGGCCGGAAGGCAATGAAGATTTCGGTTCCGTGACATTCGCATCAGTCGCCGCGACGCCGCCGCCACTTACAGCACCCGCGTGCTAGCATGATCCGAGGCGCAATGCGGTCCTCGCCGCATTCGCAAGTCGGAGGGAAAGCCATGGGCATCATGGGCATTGTATGGATGATTCTGGTCGGCTTCGTGGTCGGCGTGCTTGCGCGCTTCTTCTATCCCGGCGCCGTGGGTCTGGGGTTCTGGATGACGGCCTTGCTGGGCATCGGCGGCTCGCTGGTCGGCGGCGTGATCGGAAGCCTGATCTGGAAGGCCCCCGATGGAAGATTCCATCCGGGAGGAATTATCCTGTCGGTCATCGGCGCCATGATCCTGCTCTGGGCGTACCTCAATTTCATGAAGTAGAGCGATCATCGCACGGTGGCCGGCCGCCCGTGCGCCGGCGCCGTCATGCCAGCACCGACGCGCCGAGCTCGGTCGCGACGGACTCGGTATCGCGCAGGAAGCTCTTCTCATTTCCGCCAGCGACACCCGGGACGCGTGCGCGCCGATAACATGTGTGCGGTACGCGCACAATATTTCGACAATCGCCCTTGACGTCCAAAGCACCGACGCCTAGCCTTCCGGTCGTTGGTCGCCCGGGCCGCGCGAATCGGGCCAAAATACGCACAAACAGATATTCAATGGAGGAGTCACAATGAACGCAACCATCCGCATGTTCGCCGCGGCCTTCACGCTGGCCGTTCCGCTTGCGGTCACCGCGCAAACCGGCCCGATCAAAATCGTCGACATCGTCGAATTGTCGGGCGGCGGAGCCACCGCCGGCACCAACTTCGACAACGGCGTCAAGCTGGCGGTCAAGGAGATCAACGCGGCCGGCGGCATCCTGGGGCGCAAGATCGACCTGCAATCGCTCGACACCCAGACCAATCCGGGAGTCGCGAAGGCGCTGTCGCAGAAGGCCGTCGACGACGGCGCCTACGTCGTCATGGGGCCGGTGTTCTCGGGATCGATCATCGTGAGCATGGCGGAAACCAAAAAAGCCGAGGTGACCAATTTCACCGGCGGCGAGGCGGCCAACATCACGCAGCAAGGCAACCCGTACATCTTCCGCACTTCGTTCACGCAATCCACCGCGATGCCCAAGCTGGCGCGCTACATCAAGGACACTCTCAAGGCCAAATCGGTCGCGATCATCTACGTCAACAACGACTTCGGCAAGGGCGGTCGTGACGTGATGATCAAGGCGCTCGAAGCGCAAGGCATCAAGGTGGCGGCGGACATCTCCACCGATCCGGGCCAGGTCGACTTCTCCGGCGCCGTGCTCAAGGCCAAGCAGTCCAACGCCGACGCGCTGTTCGTCTATTCCAACGAGGAGGAATCGGCGCGCGCGCTGCGCGAACTGCGCAAGCAGGGCTACGACAAGCCGATCGTCGGTGAGACGACGCTGACCGGCCAGAAGGTGATCGAGCTTGCTGGCGACGCCGCCAACGGCGCTATCGCCCACGTGGGGCTGACCGTCGACGCGCCGCAGCCGGCAATCAAGGCTTTCGACGACAAGTTCCAGAAGGAATACAAGTACAAGAGCGATCACAACGGCATGAAGGGCTACAGCGCGATGTACGTGGTCAAGGCGCTGACCGAGAAGAATGGCAAGGTCGACTCCAAGCTGCTCGCCCAGTCGCTCCACGGCGCGAAGATCTCGGCGAAGGACAATCCGGGCGTGTTGCTGGACGTATCGTTTGACGCCAACGGCGACCTCGATCGCGAAAGCTTCCTGGTCAAGGTTGTCAATGGCAAGCAGGTCGTGACCGATACGCTTCCGCCGGCTTCGGCGAAGTAGCACCCACCGCAGCAACCCGCGGCGGGTTCCGCCGGGCGCCCTCTCATCGCAGCGGGCGTCCGGTCGGACCGCGGTCACGAAGGGAGGCTCGCGATGGGCGACTTCATCCAGCTCGTCTTTTCCGGCACGGCGACGGGTGCGATCTACGCCCTCGCGGCGCTGGGCTTCACGCTGCTGTGGCAGGCGGCGGGCGTCATCAACTTCGCGCAAGGCGAGTTCGTGATGCTGCCGGCTTTCGGCATGCTTTTCTTCATGGCCATGGGAGCGCCGCTGTGGCTTGCGTTTCTCCTGACGTGCGCGCTGGCGATGCTGGTCCTGGGCTACGGCTTCAAGCGCGTCATCGTCGATCCGCTGATCAAGCACGGTGTGATCCCGCTGGTGATCGCGACGCTGGGCGTGTCGATTGCCGTCAAGTCGATGGTGCGAGCCGGTTACAGCGCCGAAGCGCATCCTTTCCCCAGCCCCTTCCCCACCGGTCAGTTCGCGCTCGCCGGCATCAACATCTCGTACGCGGACGTCGGCACGTTGCTGATGGCCGGCTTGATCGTCTTCTTCCTGCAGAGCTTCCTCAACAAGACCGTCACGGGCCGGGCGATGCAGGCGGTGGCGCAGAACACGGATGCGGCCAAGGTGCTCGGCATCGACGTCAAGCGCATGGTGCTGTACGTGTTCCTGATCAACGCGGTGCTGGCGGTGGTCGCGGCGCTGCTGGTGACCCCGACGTACCTGGCCAAGTTCGATATGGGCGACTCCATTGGCCAGAAGGCGTTTTTCGCCGCCATCATCGGCGGCTTCAACCAGACCCGCGGGGCGCTGCTCGGCGGCGTGCTGATCGGCATTCTCGAGAACGTCGTCGGCTTCTACGTCTCGCCGGCTTACAAGGAAGGCGTGGCGCTGGTGCTGTTTCTGGCCGTGATCCTGTTCCGTCCGGAAGGGCTGCTCGGCAAGTCCGAGGAGCGCAAGGTATGAACGCCCGGCGCAAGACACTGTTGCTGTCTTTCGGGCTGGTGGTGATTGCCGTCGCTGCACTGTTCGCCAAGCGCAGCGAGGTCTACCTGCTCACGCTGACATGCGTCTACCTGATGGCGACATTCGGGCTGAATCTAACGGTCGGTTACGCCGGGCAGATGTCGTTGGGCCAGGCGGCGTTCTTCGGCATTGGCGCCTACATCGCGGCGATCGCGATGAAGGCCGGTGTCCCGTTCCTGGTCGTGCTCCCCATCGCCGCCATCGCGTGCTTCGCAGTCGGGCTCGCCCTGGGATTTCCCGCGCTGCGCGTCCAGCACCATTACCTCGCGTTCGCGACGCTGGGCTTCAACGTTCTGGTGTTCCTCATCATGCGCAACGAGGAAAAGATCACCGGCGGCACTTTCGGCATCTCGGGCATCCCCCGGCCGTCGCTCTTCGGGCACGAATTGAGCGGCGCGGTGCCGTTCTTCTACTTCACGTTCGTGTCACTGATCCTGCTGGCGGCGCTGCTGTGGTGGATGTTGCGCTCGCCATGGGGCCGCGCGTTTGCGGCGTTGCGCGACAACCCGATCCGCGCTGAAAGCCTCGGCGTGAACATCACCGCGTACACGCTGCTTGCGTTTGCGATCGGCGCGGCGTGCGCAGGCATCGGCGGCGCCTACTACGCGTCGCTGGTCGAGTTCATCGAGCCGGGTCCGTTCCACTTTTCGACATCCTTGTTGATGCTGCTCGCCGTCATCGTCGGCGGCTCCGGCCGGTTCATGGGCCCTGTAGTGGGCACGATCATCATCATCCTGCTGCCGGAATTCCTGCGCTCGTCCAACGTCGAGTGGCTGAAATTCATGCAGAAGTGGTACCTCGCGTTCTTCGGTGTGGCCGTCATCGCGTTGATGATCTGGCTGCCCGGCGGAATCCTCTCCTTCGGTGACCGCTTCAAGGCGAAGCGAGCGACGAAATGAGTGCCGCGGGTCCCACAAACGCGTTCCTTGAAGTGAAGGACGTGCGCAAGCAATATGGCGCGATCAAGGCGGTCGACGGCGTCAGCTTCAACGTCGGGACGGGCGAGATCGTCGGCGTCATCGGCCCCAACGGCTCGGGCAAGACGACACTGTTCAACAGCATCCTGGGACAAATCAAGCCGACTTCCGGCGACGTCACGTTCTGCGACGAGGACATCACCGGCATGTCGCCGCTGGAACTGTCGCGGCGCGGCGTTGGGCGAACCTTCCAGACGCTGCAGGTGTTCGTCAAGCTGTCGGTGCGCGACAACCTCATTGCAGCGGCGCAGGAATTCAAGGGCACGCTCATGTCACGCCTGCTGGCCAAGCCCGATGCGGGGTTGGGCGAACACGCGGACAGGATGATCGAACTCTTCCGATTGCAGCACGTCGCTGCCCTGCCCGCAGGCAGCCTGTCGTACGGACAGCAGAAGCTGATCGACATCGCGATGGCGTTCATGCCTGCGCCGCGGCTGGTCCTGCTCGACGAGCCGTGCGCGGGCGTGAATCCCAGCCTGGTCGACCAGCTGCGCGAATTGCTGGTCGAACTCAACAAGTCGCAAGGAGGCAGCTTTGTCGTGATCGAGCACAACATGGATTTCATCATGAAGCTCTGTCCGCATGTCATCTGCATGGTCGAGGGCAAGGTGCTGTCGGAGGGACCGCCGGCAACCGTGCAGGCGAATCCGCAGGTGCTCGAGGCTTATCTTGGGAACTGAGCCAGGAAACCGAGTGGGCAACTGCGTTGGCGACTGCGTTGGCAACTGAGTGGGGAGCGGAGCGGAGACAGTCATGAGTACCGAAAAGATCATTGAATTCGACCGCGTCGTCGCCGGCTATTCGCCGAGCCTCACCATCCTCAACGAGACCACACTGGACGCCCGCGGCGGCGAGATCACGCTGCTGATTGGCCCCAACGGTGCGGGCAAGTCGACGGTATTGAAGACGCTGTTCGGCATGCTGGTCCCGCGTTCGGGCGAAGTCCGATTCGAAGGAAAATGCATCAACGGCAAGTCGCAGCGCGAATTGCTGGCCGACGGCATCGCGTTCGTTCCGCAGGGCCGCAACCTGTTCGGGTCTCTGTCGGTGCGCCACAATCTCGAACTGGGCGGCATCACGCTCCCGCGTGGTGAATTGGGCGCAAGGATCGAGGAAGTCCTGACACGTTTTCCGCGCATCCGGGAGCGTCTTGACAACCAGGCCTCAACGATGTCTGGCGGAGAACAAAAACAGCTCGAGGTCGGCCGCGCGCTGCTGTTGCGTCCGCGCGTGTTGCTGATCGACGAGCCTTCCATCGGGTTGTCGCCGAAGCTCGTGCAGGAAGTGATGGCACTGCTGCGCGCGCTGGCCGACGGCGGGACGACAGTGCTTATGGTCGAGCAAAACGTTCGAACGGCACTCAAATACTCGAACCGCGCGCTGGTGCTGGAAATGGGCCGCCTGGCGCTCGACCGCCCGGCGAGCGAGCTGCTGAAGGATCCCGACCTCAACCGCCTGTTCCTGGGCGGCCATGCGCAACGAAAAAGCGCCTGAGGTCTGCGTCGACCGGCCGGATGCATGAGCGCGCCTGCGAGGAAAATGCCAAAATCGCGGTTCGCTGCTGATCCCGCATCGGGAGATTGACGCATGATCGACAAGACCGTTCCCACGCCGGCGGCAGCCGTGGCGGGAATCCAAGATGGCGCCACGGTAATGATCGGCGGCTTTGGCACCGCTGGAATGCCGTCCGACCTGATCGACGCTCTCATCGAACAGGGCGCGCGCGAACTCACCATCGTCAACAACAATGCGGGCAACGCCGATACCGGCTTGGCCGCGCTGCTCAAAGCCAGGCGCGTGCGCAAGATCGTCTGTTCCTTTCCGCGGCAAACGGACTCCTACGTATTCGACGCGCTGTATCGCGCCGGCGAGATCGAACTGGAACTGGTGCCCCAGGGAAACCTTGCCGAGCGCATTCGCGCGGCCGGGGCCGGCATCGGTGCCTTTTTCACGCCCACCGGCTTCGGCACGCTGCTGGCCGAAGGCAAGGAAACCCGCGTCATCGACGGTCGCAACTACGTCCTCGAGTACCCCATCCATGCCGACTACGCTTTGATCAAGGCCGACCGGGGCGACCGCTGGGGCAACCTCGTCTATCGCATGACCGCGCGCAATTTCGGCCCGATCATGGCCAGCGCCGCGAAATGCGCGATAGTGCAGGTGCGCGAAGTGGTCCCGCTGGGGAAACTTGACCCGGAACACATCGTCACGCCGGGGATTTTCGTCCAGCGCCTGGTGGCGGTCGACTCGCCTTCCCTGACATCGCAACCGCAAGCAGCGGCTTAGGTACCTGGATGAAACGCTACAGTCGCGACCAGATGGCCGCCCGTGTTGCCCGCGACATTCCTGAAGGCGCGTACGTCAATCTGGGCATCGGTCTGCCGACGCTGGTCGCCAATCACCTGCCCAAGGACCGCGACATCTTCCTGCACAGTGAAAACGGCCTGCTCGGGATGGGGCCGGCGCCGCCGCCCGGAAAGGCGGACGGCGATCTCATCAACGCAGGCAAGCAGCCGGTGACGCTGCTCGCCGGCGGCGCGTACTTCCACCATGCCGATTCATTTGCGATGATGCGCGGTGGTCACCTCGATTTCTGCGTGCTCGGCGCCTTCCAGGTCTCCGCGACGGGCGACCTGGCGAACTGGCATACCGGCGAACCCGACGCGATTCCCGCCGTCGGCGGAGCCATGGACCTGGCCATCGGCGCGAAGAAGGTGTTCGTGATGATGGAGCACCAGACGCGTAGCGGCGAGAGCAAAATCGTCACCCGCTGTACTTATCCGCTGACGAGCATCGCCTGCGTCGACAGGATCTATACGGACCTCGCGGTGATAGACGTCACGCCGCTCGGCCTGCGTGTGGTGGAAATGGTCGACGGCATGACACTCCCCGAACTTGCGGACCTGACCGGGGCGCCGCTCGCGACGACCTGAGCGGTCGGGATTGCCAGGGCCCCGTTTCGCCTGCAGGCGGCGACGCCGCCGGACAACCAAAGGAAGCATCATCGTCATGCCCAATGCGTTCATCTGCGATGCCATCAGGACTCCGATCGGTCGCTATGGCGGCGCCCTTGCGCACGTCCGCACCGACGATCTCGGCGCCATTCCATTGCGCGCGCTGATCGAGCGCAATCCCAACGTCGATTGGTCCGCAGTGGACGATGTCATCTACGGTTGCGCCAACCAGGCCGGCGAGGACAACCGCAACGTCGGGCGCATGGCGCTGTTGCTGGCCGGGCTTCCGGTCGACGTGCCCGGCACGACCGTTAACCGGCTGTGCGGTTCGAGCATGGACGCCATCGCCATGGCGGCGCGCGCGATCAAGAGCGGCGAGACGTCACTGATGATTGCGGGCGGCGTGGAAAGCATGTCGCGCGCCCCGTTCGTCATCGGCAAGGCCGACAGCGCGTTCTCGCGCGCCGCGAAGATCGAGGACACGACGATCGGATGGCGCTTCGTCAACCCGCTCATGAAAGCCAAGTACGGCATCGATTCGATGCCCGAGACCGCCGAGAACGTGGCGGCAGAATTCAAGGTTTCGCGTGCCGACCAGGATGCATTCGCGCTGCGGAGCCAGCAGCGTGCCGCGGCCGCGATCGCCGCCGGCCGCCTGGCCGAGGAAATCGTCCCCGTATCTCTTGCGGCCAAGAAGGGCGACCCCGTCGTCGTCGACCGCGACGAGCACCCGCGCGAGACGACGGTGGAATCACTCGCGAAACTGAAGGGCGTCGTTCGCCCCGACGGCACGGTAACCGCGGGCAATGCGTCCGGCGTCAACGACGGGTCGTGCGCGGTGCTGATCGCGTCCGAGGACGCCTGCCGCCAACACGGCCTCACGCCAAGGGCGCGTGTCCTCGCCGCGGCGGCGGCGGGCGTGGCGCCGCGCATCATGGGGTTCGGGCCCGCACCGGCCACGCGCAAGGTTCTCGCGAAAGCGGGCCTCGCGCTCTCCGATATCGATGTCATTGAGTTGAATGAGGCGTTCGCGGCACAGGCGCTCGCCGTCACCCGCGACCTGGGACTGCCCGACGACGCGGCCATCGTCAATCCGAACGGCGGTGCCATCGCGCTCGGCCATCCTCTCGGCGCCAGCGGCGCGCGGCTGGTAACCACGGCGCTCTACCAGCTGCACCGCACCGGCGGGCGCTACGCGTTGTGTACGATGTGCATCGGCGTCGGCCAGGGCATCGCAGTCATCATCGAACGCGTTTAGCAACCTTCCGGAGGAAATGAGGATGTCCAAGACGCCGACAACGCCTGTCGCCGGCTACCGCCCGCCGGACAGAGGCACGCAGCCCGACTACCTGTATCCGCCGTATGCGTCGACGGTTAAACGCTCACCTTCGCAACCACTGGTGATGCTGCCGCCGTCGCTGTCCGAGGTCACCGGCCCGCTGTTCGGCCGCGACCTGATCCGCGCCAACGATTTCGACCTGACCAAGCAGCACGCCGCGGACCCGATCGGCGAACGCATCGTCGTCGGCGGGCGCGTCCTCGACGCCAACGGCAAGCCGGTCGCCGATACGCTGGTGGAGATCTGGCAGGCCAATTCCGCGGGCCGTTATCCGCACAAGCGTGACAACCACAACGCGCCGACGGACCCGAATTTCACCGGCTGCGGACGGACGATGACCGACGCCGACGGCCGCTATCGCTTTGTCACGATCCGGCCCGGCGAATATCCATGGCGCAATCATTACAACGCGTGGCGGCCGGCGCATATCCACTTTTCGCTGTTCGGTCCGGCGTTCGTCACGCGCCTTGTGACTCAGATGTATTTCCCGGGCGACCCGCTGCTCGAGTACGATCCGATGTACACGAGCATTCCCGACGAACGCGCGCGCCGCCGGCTGATTTCACAGTTCGACTGGGAGACGACGATTCCGGAACAGGCGCTCGGCTATCGCTTCGACATTGTCCTTCGCGGCCGCGACGAGACACCGATGGACAACTACCTTCCCGCCTGACCCCATGAGCCTGCAAACGACTGCGTCGCAAACCGTCGGCCCGTACCTGCACATCGGCCTCACGTGGCTCGTCACCGACAACCTGGTCGGCCCGGGTGTGTCCGGAGAGAAGATCTCGATTGAGGGTCGTGTTCTGGATGGCGACGGCAAGCCGGTCAGCGACGCGCTGGTCGAGATCTGGCAGGCCAACGCGCACGGGAAGTATGCGCATCCGGATGACCCGCAGGACAAACCCCTCGAGACCGGATTCAAGGGCTTCGGCCGCGTTCCCACCGACGACAAAGGAAGCTTCAAGTTCACCACGATCAAGCCGGGGCGCGTCCCGGCGCCGGCCGGCGGACTTCAGGCGCCGCACATCAACGTGACGATCTTCATGCGCGGACTTCTCAAGCAGCTCCATACGCGCATCTACTTTCCCGCGGACCCTGCCAACGCGGACGACGCCGTCCTGCAAAGCGTGCCGCAGCCGCGGAGGGGGACGCTGATCGCCAAATCCGTCGCAGGTCATCCCGGCTCATTCGAATGGAATGTCATGGTTCAAGGCGACGGCGAAACGGTATTCTTCGCGTGCTGAACGCGCGTCATCCACGATAACGCACCGCGACCCCGCAGACTTCCTTGAACACGCAGGACCCGCCCCGCCTCACCGACGCGCTGTTCACGACGAACGCGATGCGCGCCGTCCTTTCCGATCGAAGCCGCGTTCAGCGAATGCTCGACTTCGAGGCGGCGTTGGCGCGCGCGGAAGCGGCCGTTGGCGTCATTCCAGCGTCCGCGGCTCCTGTCATCGCCGCGCAATGCAAGGCCGAGCACTACGACATCGCCGCGCTGGCCCTCGCGACGGCAGATGCCGGAAATCCGGCTATTCCGCTGGTCAAGGCGCTGACTTCGCTCGTCGTGGGCCAGGATCCTGAAGCCGCACGCTACGTGCATTGGGGCGCGACCAGTCAGGACGCGATGGACACGGGCCTGGTGCTTCAGCTGCGCGAAGCACTCGGTCTCGTCGCCGCCGACCTGGCCAGGCTCTCCGCGGCGCTTGCGGCACTGGCAGGCGCGCACACCCGGACGTTGCTGGCAGGACGCACGTGGCTGCAGCAGGCCACGCCCGTCACGCTGGGGCTCAAGGCCGCCGGAATCCTGAGCGCTATCGAAAGGCATCGTGCACGCATTGGGGACCTGCTTCCGCGGATGGCGGTGCTCCAATTCGGCGGCGCGACGGGCACGCTTGCGTCGCTTGGCGAGCAAGGACCTGCGGTCGCGGCGGCGCTGGCGCAGGATCTCGGTCTCACGCTGCCTGACATACCGTGGCACACGCATCGCGACCGCATCGCCGAAGTCGCGACGACGCTGGGCCTCGTCGTCGGCACGCTGGGGAAAGTCGCGCGTGACGTGTCGTTGCTGATGCAAACGGAAGTCGGCGAAGCGTTCGAGCCGGCGGACGCAGGACGCGGCGGATCGTCGACGCTGCCGCACAAGCGCAATCCGGTGAGCTCGGCGGCCGTTCTGGCGGCGGCCACGCGCGTGCCGGCATTGGTTTCCACGATGCTCGCCGCGATGGTGCAGGAACACGAACGCGGCTTGGGCGGCTGGCACGCGGAATGGGAGACGCTACCCGAAATCTGTGCGCTTACGGCGGGCGCGCTCGCACATACGATCCGGTCCATTGAAGGTTTGGACGTCGATGCGGCGAGGATGGCCGCGAATCTGGAGATCACCCGCGGCATGGGACAGTCGGAGGCCGTGGCGATGGCGCTCGCCGTTCACGTTGGCAAGCAGCAGGCGCATGAACTGGTGGAGCGCGCGTGCCGCGCGTGCAACGAAACGCGAGTAACGCTGCTCGCCATGCTCGACGCGGATGCCAAGGTTCGGGCGCACCTGTCGACCGCGGATCTCGAACGCCTGCTCGATCCGCGCAACTACACCGGCGCCGCGGATCATTTCGTCGATCGCGTGTTGTCGTCGTACGGCCCGGCTGCGCCGGTCGCGCACGGCGCGGCACGAGAATCGTCCGAATCGTTCGTCGACGTGGACGGCGCGCAAATTCACTGCCGCGTCGACGGCGCTGTCGGCGCGCCCGTGCTGGTGCTCTCCAATTCGCTCGGCGCCGACCTGTCGATGTGGAACGACCAGGTCGACGCGCTCGCATCGCGTTTCCGCGTCGTGCGCTACGACACGCGCGGGCATGGCTCCTCCACCGCGACGCCAGGACCGTACGCCATCGAGCGTCTCGGTCGCGATGTCGTCGGCCTCCTCGACGGTCTGGACATCGCGCAGGCGCATTTCTGCGGCCTTTCGCTGGGCGGACTGACGGGGATGTGGCTGGGCGTGCATGCGTCGCGCCGAGTGCGACGACTCGTTCTCGCCAATACCGCGGCACGCATCGGCCCGCCGGATAACTGGAATGCGCGGATCGACAGAGTCCGGGCAGGGGGAATGGCTGCCATATCGCAGGCCATCGTCGAGCGCTGGTTCACCGCGTCGTATATCGCGGCGCACCCGCAACGCGCCATGGCAATGCGCGAGATGATGGAGCGCACGCCTGCGGAGGGCTACATCGCATGCTGCGCGGCGGTCCGCGACGCCGACCTGCGCGAAGCCATCGCGGAAATCGAGGCGCCGACGCTCGTGCTTGCCGGAACGCACGACATCGCCACGCCAGCGGTCGAAGGCCGCTATCTCGCGGATCGAATCGAAGGCGCCGCCTATGTCGAACTCGCCGCCGCGCATATTTCCAATATCGAGGCCGCTCCGGCGTTCACCCATGCCCTGCTCGCCTTCCTCGACACCTAGGAGCCCTATCCGTGGATGACCGCGAACGTTACGCCGAGGGAATGAAGGTCCGCCGCGCCGTACTGGGCGATGCGCACGTTGACCGCGCGCAGGCCGGCAGCAACGCGTTCAACGCCGAGTTCCAGGATCTGATCACCCGCTACGCGTGGGGAGAAATCTGGACACGGCCGGGACTGCCGCGGCACGCGCGCAGCCTGATTACGCTGGCGCTGATGATTGCGTTGAATCGCGGCGATGAATTCCGGATGCACGTGCGCGCAGCCTTCAACAACGGCGTGACGCGCGACGAAATCAAGGAAGTGATCCTGCAGTGCGCAATCTACTGTGGCGTGCCCGCGGCCAACGCCGCGTTCCACCTGGCAAGCGATGTGTTCGCCGAGTTGGATCGCGCCGGCTGAACTGCGGAGAGCTGCTTGCAATTGCGCACACAAGTCGGAATCGTCGGCGCGGGCCCCGCCGGGCTTCTTCTTTCGCACCTGCTGCACCTGGAAGGTATCGAGTCGGTCGTCATCGAGTCGCGCGGCCGCGACTACGTCGAGCAGCGTGTGCGGGCCGGGGTCCTGGAACAGGGGTCGGTGGACCTGCTGGTGCAAGCTGGCGCAGGCGAGCGGCTGCGCCGCGAAGGACTCGTGCACCACGGCATCGAACTGCGTTTCGGCGGTCGCGGCCACCGCATCGACATGACCGAACTCACGGGCGGCCGTTGCATCACCGTCTATGGCCAGCAGGAGGTGGTGAAGGACCTGATCCGCGCGCGGCTCGATGCCGGTGGCCAGGTGCTGTTCGATGCGTCCGAGGTCAGCGTGCATGCGCTGGAATCGACGCGACCGCGCATCCGCTTCCGGCGCGGCGGCGAGGAAGCTGAACTGCATTGCGACGTGATCGCCGGTTGCGACGGGTTCCACGGCATCTGCCGTCCCTCCGTGCCAGCCGGCGTGCTGGCGGCATTCGAGCGCAGCTACCCGTTCGCGTGGCTTGGCATACTCGCGCAGGCGGCGCCTTCGCACGAGGAGTTGATCTACGCGTATCACGAGCGCGGCTTCGCGTTGTTCTCGATGCGCTCGCCGACGATCACCCGCCTGTACCTTCAGGTCGCACCCGACGAGGACATCGGCCAATGGTCGGATGAACGGATCTGGCAGGAGCTGCACACGCGCCTTGAGACGAACGATGGCTGGAAGCTCAACGAAGGGCCGGTGCTGGAAAAGGGCATCACCGGCATGCGCAGCCATGTCACCGAACCGATGCAGCATGGCCGGCTGTTCCTGGCCGGCGATTCCGCGCACATCGTTCCGCCGACCGGCGCCAAGGGCATGAATCTCGCCATCGCCGATGTCCATGTGTTGTGTCGTGCACTCACAGCATTCTTCAAGTCCCATCGCGAGGACCTGCTCGCCGCGTATTCGCAGACGTGCCTGAAGCGCGTATGGCGCGCCGAGCATTTTTCCTGGTGGATGACCTCGATGCTCCACCGCTTTCCCGGCGACGACGGGTTCGGGCACCGGCTGCAGCGCTCGCAACTCGACTATGTCGTCGGCTCGCGCTCCGCCGCCGCGTCGCTCGCGGAGAATTACGTGGGCCTGCCGCTCGTTTAGCCTCAGGAATTGCCCGCCCGAATCCCGGCGGCGGAGGTTTTGCGGAAGCACTAGAATCCGCCTCATGTCGAACCTACCCGCCCCCGCGACGATGTACCGCGCGCTGCTGCGCCACGACCCCACGTATGAAGGGGTCTTCTGGCTCGGCGTGCGCACCACGGGCATTTTTTGCCGCCCGACCTGTCGCGCGCGCACGCCGAAGCGCGAGAACGTCGAATTCTTCGGCGCTCCCGCCGAGGCGCTGCACGCCGGGTATCGACCGTGCATGAAGTGCCGTCCGCTCGACCACGGCCGCAAGCCACCCGAATTGGTCGCGCGGCTGCTGGTCGCCGTGGAACGCGATCCACTGCGGCGCTACCGCGACGCGGAACTCAGCGAGCTCGGCATTGACGCATCAACCGCCCGCCGCCAGTTCAAGCGCTACTGCGGCATGACATTCCAGGCCTATCACCGTGCGCGGCGCATGGGATTGGCGCTTGCGGACATCAGGAAAGGAAAGACCGTGACCGATTCACAACTGGACCAGGGCTTCGAATCCGGCAGCGGATTCCGCGAGGCATTCACCCGCATCGTCGGCACGGCGCCCTCCCGCGCCCGCGACGTCACCGTGCTGCACGCCAAGTGGCTCGAGACGCCGCTGGGTTCGATGCTGGCATTGGCCGACGATCGCGGATTGCACCTGCTCGACTTCGTCGACCGGCGCGGGCTCGAACGCGCGCTCGCCGTGCTGCAGAAGCGCCTGAATGCGCGCGTCCTGCCGGGCGAGCATCCGGTGCTGGCGCAGATCGCGCGTGAACTGAACGAATATTTCGACGGCACGCGTATGCGTTTCGATACTCCCGTCGTGCTGACCGGCTCGGCATTCCAGTCGTCGGTGTGGCGCGCGCTGCAGTCGATTCCCGCCGGCGCAACCAACTCCTACGGCGAACTCGCCGCGCGGATCGGACAACCCACGGCGGTGCGCGCGGTAGGACGCGCCAACGGCGACAACCGGCTATCCATCATCGTGCCCTGTCACCGCGTGATCGGCGCCGATGGCGCATTGACCGGCTATGGCGGCGGATTGTGGCGAAAGCAGAAGCTGCTCGACCATGAGAGGGCCGCCGTACCGACGCATTGATGGCTGCGCGTTCGCTCGCCCTGCTGACGACGCTCGCGGCATTATGGGGCGGTTCCTTCGTCTTCATGCGCTACGCCGTTCCGGCGATGGGGCCAGTGCCCCTCACGTTCGCGCGAGTCGCGCTGGCCGCGCTGGTCCTGTTTGCGCTGGCTGCCGCGCGGCGCAAGGTACCCGACCTGCGGTCCCACTGGCAGGGCTTCGCGATCGTCGGCATCGTTAACTCGGCGCTGCCGTTCGTCCTGTTCTGCTTTGCCGAACAGACCATCGGCGCGTCGACGGCGGGAATTCTCAACGCAACGAGCCCGTTCTTCGGCGCCGTCGCGGCGGCGATCTGGCTGGGCGAGCCGCTCACGGCGCGCAAGATCGGCGGCATGACGCTGGGACTCGTCGGCGTCGCGCTGCTGGTCGGGTTGCAGCCTGAGGCCCTGACGCGCGACACGGTTTTCGCCATCGCGGCATGCCTCGTCGCCGCGCTGTGCTACGGGCTGGGAGCCGTCTATGCGAAGAAGCGCATGCAGGGCGTGCCGAGCTTTGCACTGGCGTGCGGCAGCCAGTTATCCGCCGCGATCATCCTCGCCCCCGTCTTGCCGTTCGCGTCCGTACCCGGCCCCGTCACGCCGTGGGTCGTGTTCAACGTCGCCGCGCTGGCCGTGGCCTCGACCGCGGTCGCCTACCTCATCTATTTTCGCCTGATCGCGGACATCGGCCCGTCACGCGCGCTCACCGTGACATTTCTCATTCCGCTGTTTGGGGTGGTCTGGGGATACGTATTCCTGGACGAGGCGGTCACATTGAACATGGTGGCGGGCGGCGCGCTGATCGTCGCCGGCACGGCGTTGGCATTGCGGCCTACTATGACTGCCGGGGTGCCCGCACGCTAGAATCGCGCTCATGAACCACGGTGTCGTCGGCGCGCCGCTCTCGTTATCGCAAGGTCAGGGACGCGCAGTCCGCGCAAGGCGCGCCCGGTGCCGCTGCGCGCCACCCTCGGTCATGCGCACTTCAATACTGGTGATCGGGCTGTGCGGTCTGGCGGGCTGCGCGTCGCCGCCCGGCAAGCCGTCCTCCAACCCCGAATTCGCACGCGCATTGGCACCGGTCTTCTCGGTCGACATGCCCGAGGCACTGGAGCGAATGGCGGCACTGACACCCGCAACCCTGGACGCGTCACAACGCCGCACGCGCGAATGCATGATCGATCGTTTCGGGCAGGACGCTGCCCCATCGAGGGACGGCGCGCTCGCCGCGCCAGTCGAGGCCGTGCTGCAGGCGTACCGCCGCTATTGGACGACGGCGCTGATGCAACGCGCAAGCCTGGAAGGTGCGGAAACCGCACTTTCCGCCGATCTGGGCAAGCTTCTGGGTGCACCGGCGTCGGGAATCGAGGCACAGACGGAAGAGGCCGTGCACACGGCGGAAAAGTACGGCTTGCATGCGCTGGGCGGCGTCACGGCGCCCTTGCACGAATTCATGCTGTGGCGCCAACAAACCACTCAGCGCGAGACCATCGCGCTGGTCGATGGGACCGTCGACATTCAGGTCACGCTGCTGGATGGCTTCGTAAGCCTGGGCTGGGCCGCGTGGGGAACCTGCGAACGAAGTCACACCGGCGGCTGGGCCACGAGCGACGGAATCATGGTGGTCGCACCTGCCTGGAAACTCGACAGCGAGGATTACCTGGTCAGCCTGCAGGCGCACGAGGCCCAGCATTTCAGCGACTACCGCATCTACCCGAAGCTCGCTTCGCCTGACCTCGAGTACCGGGCCAAACTGGTCGAACTGGCACTCGCGAATCAAACGCAACGCGCACTGCTCGAGCAGTTCACTGCGGGGGCAAAACGCGACCGGACGCTACCCCATTCGTTCGCGAACTATTGGGTGGTGGAGCACCTTCGAATGCGGTTGAAAACGACGAGTTGGGACGCGGTCACAACCGCCGCGGTTCGCAACGCGGCGACCGCCGCGCTTGCGGCTCACAGCGCAGCGCTCGATGCGCGCGGTCGCGACACCGTTGCAACGGCGCTTCCCGACTGATCTATCGGAATAGGCTATTGCGCCGCAGCATGGCCTGGCGCCGCGTCCCGGCTTACGGCAGGCTCACGTTCGCGTCATACTGGCGCGGTAGCATCCGCCGTTTCGACACCTGTCATCAATGGCAACCTATCTCAGCATCGAATCACTGAGCGTTTCGTACGGCACGACCCGCGTGCTCGACCGCGTGAGCCTTGGCGTCGAACGCGGCGAAATGATTGCGCTCCTGGGCAGTTCGGGCTGCGGCAAGACGACGCTCTTGCGTGCCATCGCCGGCTTCGTGTCACCTTTTGAGGGCACGATCAAGGTCGATGGCGAGGACATAACACGCTTGCCGCCGGAAAAGCGCGGAACGGCGATGATGTTCCAGTCCTATGCGCTGTGGCCGCATATGAACGTCGCCGGGAACATTGGCTATGGGCTCAAGATGCGCGGCTGGGACAAGGGCGCCATCGCCCGGCGCGTGGAAGAAATGCTTACGCTGCTGCAGCTTTCCGGCTTCGCGCAGCGACCGGTGACGCAACTCTCCGGCGGCCAGCGGCAACGCGTCGCGCTGGGTCGGGCTCTGGCGGTCGACCCGAGGCTGCTTCTCCTCGACGAACCGATGTCCAACCTCGACTACAAGGTGCGACTGGAGTTGCGTCACGAGTTGCGCGCACTGCAGCGGCGCATCGGCATCACCGCCGTTTATGTCACCCATGACCGCGAGGAAGCGTTGACGCTCGCCGACCGCATCGCCGTAATCGATGCCGGCCGCGTCGTCCAGGTCGGCGCGCCCGAGGAGATATTCCATCGACCGGAATCTGCTTTCGTCGCGGGCTTTATGGGAGCGGACAACGCGCTCGACCTCGTCCGCACAGACGACGGCATGCTGGTCGCAGCGGCAGCCGGCACGCCCACGGACGTGCGGATGCGCGCGCACTTTCGAAGCGACGCGGCACGCCTTGCCGCGGCACCCGAGCGGCTCACTTCCGACATCCTCGTTCTCAACGGCGTGGTGTCGCAGAGTGTCTATGTCGGGCAAGGTTATCGTTACCGCGTACACGCTGACGGCGCCGATGTATGGGTCAACGCTTCGGAACGCTACGCGGAGGGGGCGGCGGCTTGCGTCGTCGTCCCGCGCGCGGCGCTGCTGCTCTTTCCGGGGGCCTAGGCACCCCGGATCTACCTAGGAGAACACAATGAACCATCGCAAGAGTTTTTTTGGCGCGATACTCGTCGCAGGCGCGTGTGCGGTCGGCGGCGTCGGCGCGCAGACCACGCTCAACGTCGTCACGGCCGGTGACCAAAACATGGTCGACTACGTCAATAATTACCTGGCGCCAAAATTCGAGGCGATGAACCCCGGCGTCAAGGTGCGTGCCGTGGGGACGGGGCCCGGCGATTCCGGATCGCAGAAGATCTACGAGAAGCTGTCAGCGCAGCAGAAGGCAGGCACCGCGGCGTGGGATGTCGATGTCGCGGTTGTGCACCAACGCGGCGCGGCGACGATGGTGAACGAAAAGCTGCTGATGTCCTATCGCAACGATGTCGCCGCCGGCAAGCTCGTTTCGCGCGACACGGCGAAGAATGCGCTCGGCGCGAACGTCGACGGATACGTGCTGCCCATGTTCCACAGCCAGATCGCCTTCGCCTACAACCCGGACCTGGTCAAGACGCCGCCCAAGTCTTATGCCGAGCTCACCGAATGGGTGAAAAAGAATCCCAAGCAGTTCGGCTACAACGGCGTCAAGGGCGGCATGTCCGGCGTAGGGTTCGTGATGGGCTGGGTGGGCGCTAATGCCGGCATCGGCGAAAAGCTCGAAAAGGGACCGTACGATCCAGCGCAGAAGGCGGCGATCGACAAATCGCTGGTGGGCCTCAAGGATTTCAATCAGTACGTCGTGATGACTCCGGGCAATGCGGGCACCCTCGACATGCTCAACCGCGGTGAAATCGCCATGGGGCCGGTATGGGTCGACATGTTCTACACGTGGCAGGCCGACGGCAAGATGAGCCCGAAGGTCAAGCTGTCGTTGCCGTCTCCCGGGTTGCCCGGGCAGCCGATGTATTACGTGATTCCGAGCAAGGCCGCGAACGCGGCGCTTGCGAAGAAATTCGTCGACTTCGCCGAGAGCCCGGAAGTGCAGGCTGACGGAATCGTCAAGCAGTTCAACTGGTATCCGGGCATCGATCCCCAATTCGTGCAGGCCAAGCTGTCGAACGCGGAATGGAACAAGCTGTTCGCCGACATTCCGCCGACGGACCTCGCGAAATTCGGCCGGCCATTTCCGCTGTCCGACTATTTCACGGACATCGTGGAAGGCTACGAGCGTGTCGTTCTGAAATGAGGGTGGCGTCCGGAGCCAGGCCGGAGTGAGCGGCGCGCCAAGCACGACAGGAAGCTGGCGCGCCTACACCCTGGTCGCACCTGCGCTCGCCGTCATCGGCGGGTTCTTCGTGCTGCCGCTCGTCATGTCGGCGGTGCTGGCGTTTCGCGACAAGGCTGGCGCATTCACGCTGGAGCATTTTGCCAAGGCATGGGACCTGTACCGGACGGACTTCCTGTTCACGATCGGCATTACGCTGCTGTCGACGGTTCTGATCGGGCTCGTCGCCATTGCGATTTCGGGTTACCTCACGCTGGGTGAAAATCCGCGGACGGTCGCGATCCTGCGCTGGCTGTACCGATGGCCGCTGTTCATCCCGTTCATCGTCACGGGACAGGTTATGCGAACGTTCCTGGCCAAGAACGGGATGCTCAATCACGCGCTGATCGGCGCCGGGCTGATGGAGCCTCTCGCCGCGCAAAGCATGCTCGATTGGCGAGGCATCGTCATAGCCTTTGTATGGAAGCAGGCGCCATTCGTCACGTTGCTGCTGGCGGGCGCGATGGCGTCCATCGAAGCCCAGCACGTCGAAGCCGCACGCAATCTGGGCGCGCCGCGCATGCGGGTCTTGTTGGATATCGTGATGCCTCAGGTCCGAGGCACGCTGCTGGTGGGCCTCGTGCTTTCGTTCGTGACAATGCTTTCGGTGCTCTCCGTTCCATTGATGATCAACCCGAACTCGCCGACCATGATCACGGTCGACATCGCTTACCGGATCAATACGCACAGCGACTATGCGGTGGCCAATGCACTGTGCCTGATGTCGCTGCTGGTCGCCGCGGCGGCAGCATGGCTATACCTGCGCCACGCGGTGAGACAGCACGCGCGACAATGAGCGAAGCCCATACTCCCCGCTGGTCTTCGCGCCTGGCATCCGCCGTGTTACTGGGCCTCGTGGCGTTCGTCATCTTCGGACCGCTGCTCAACCTGTTCCTGTGGGCATTCGCCGAGCAGTGGTACTTTCCACACAAGCTGCCGCAGCAGTTCGGGTTCACCTTCTGGGCGCGCGTGTTCCAGCCGCGGGGGAACGCGATTGCGTCGCTTGCGACGAGCATCTGGATTGCGCTGCTGACCGTGGTCACCAGTCTCGCCGTGGCGATTCCCGCCGGCTACGCGCTGGCCCGTCTCAGGCTTCGCTGGCGCGGCCTGATCCTCCTCGCGTTCCTGCTGCCGCAGGCCGTTCCGAACATTCCCGTGTACGTGAATATTGCGAGGATTTTCTACGAGATTGGCCTGAACGGCACGATCCTCGGCGTGGTCCTGGTGCATGCGGCGCACGGGCTGGTCCTCGCCGTGTGGATTGCGTCGGCGGCGTTCGCATCCATCGACGCGTCGCTCGAGGAGGCGTCGCGCAATCTGGGTGCGTCGCCCTGGACTTGTTTCCGCACGGTGACGCTGCCGCTGGCGCTGCCGGGACTGATTGCAAGCGCGATCTTCGTGTTCCTCGAGTCCCTCGACGAATTCACAGGCACCTACTTTGTCGGCGTCCCCGACGTCACGACGCTTCCGCTGCTGATGTTCAACGCGAGCATGGGCGGCAACTACCAGATCGCCTCGATCACTGCGCTGCTTCTGCTGCTGCCGTCGATCGCCTTCATGCTCGTGGTGGAGCGCTTTCTCAAGGCGGACGTGCTGGCAATGGTGGGCCGCTAGTCTCGTTCTCTTGCCACCACAAGTAATGGCACCGGCGAGCGGCGCCGTTCCCGAGACCGCTCCATTGCGCGCCCGGCGCTAGACCAGGTCTCCGGCGGGGCCCAGGATCTGCTCGCGCAGCTCGCGATAGCGCGGCAACTGGGGCGGATACACGCACAGGTATTTCACCTGCGCGGCCTGCAGACAGCGCTGCTTGATCACTTCGAGCTTCTGGTCGCGGGGATTGATGACCTGGTCCGGCTCCTTGGCGTCCACGATTGCGACGATCGTCATGTCGCGGTCACATACGACGAAGCCGACGTGCTGGTTGGCGATCTTGCGGAATGCCCGCAGGCGTTCCATGCCCTGCGGTCCGATCTTGACCTGCAGTACATCAGCCAGGCGGATGCGCGCGAAAATCTCGTGGCGCGGGAAGGCAGCCTTCAGCAACAGATAGACGACGCTTTCGGCGCGGGTGAGGAAACGCGGCCGCAGCAGGTACAGCCCGGGCAATTCGGCTGACGAGAGCAGTCGCGTCGTCTCGCCTTCGGTCCACTGGGCAACGGTGTTGGGCGAATCGGCGCCGCTGCGGGAGCCGCCGCCCGGAGTGCGATTGCGGCGCGCGAGCCCATAGACGATCGCGACCGCGAATGCGGCCATCGCCAATGCGAACAGAACTCCCTGCGTCATTGAGCCGTTGTCCCCCATCCGGTCGACCCCGCAAGCCGCATGACCGGGAGTAATCGGTTGTTGTTTTGCAAGTCTACCCGTTAACGCCTTGTAGTCTAAAGCATTTGGGCTACCGATGGCCATTCGCGGATTTGCCCGCCGCTCGGGTCCGGTAGCCCTGCGGCCAATCGCCGGCAAGGGAGCCGATCACCCTGCTCGCGAATGACAAAGGCCCGGACGAGCCGGGCCTTTGCCTGATGCCAATGCAGAAGCAGACGCGAATTACATGTCCATGTCGCCCATGCCACCCATGCCGCCCATTCCGCCACCACCACCGCCGCCACCGCCCTTTTCGTCCTTGGGCATTTCGGCCACCATGGCTTCGGTCGTCAACAGCAGCGACGCCACCGATGCGGCATTTTGCAGCGCGAAGCGGGTAACCTTGGTCGGGTCCACGACGCCCATCTCAACCAGGTCGCCATACTCGCCGGATTGGGCGTTGAAACCGAAGTTGCCCTTGCCTTCGACGACCTTGTTGACGACGACGGACGGCTCGTCACCGGCGTTGGCAACGATCTGCCGCAGCGGCTCTTCCAGCGCGCGCAGCACGATCTTGATGCCGGCGTCCTGGTCGTGATTGTCGCCCTTCAGACCCTTGAGGTTGGAACGTGCGCGGAGGTAAGCCACGCCGCCGCCCGCCACGATGCCTTCTTCCACGGCCGCGCGTGTTGCATGCAGCGCGTCTTCTACGCGCGCCTTCTTTTCCTTCATTTCCATTTCCGTGGCCGCGCCAACCTTGATCACTGCGACACCACCGGCCAGCTTGGCTACACGCTCCTGCAGCTTTTCCTTGTCGTAGTCGCTCGTCGCGTCTTCGACTTGCTTGCGGATGTTCTTCACGCGGGCTTCGATCGCCGCCTTTTCGCCGGCGCCGTCGATGATCGTCGTGTCTTCCTTGCCCACTTCGATCTTCTTCGCGCGGCCGAGATCCTTCAGCGTCGCGTTCTCGAGCTTCAGGCCCAGTTCTTCCGCAATGACGGTGGCGCCAGTCAGGATCGCGATGTCTTCGAGCATTGCCTTGCGGCGGTCGCCGAAGCCAGGCGCCTTGACGGCGGTCGTCTTGAGGATGCCGCGGATGTTGTTGACCACCAGCGTCGCCAGCGCTTCGCCATCGACGTCTTCGGCGATGATCAGCAGCGGCTTGCCGGCCTTGGCGACCTGTTCCAGCAGCGGCAGAAGGTCGCGGATGTTGCTGATCTTCTTGTCGTGCAGCAGGATGTACGGGTCGTCGAGCAGCGCGACCTGCTTGTCCGGATTGTTGATGAAGTACGGCGAGATGTAGCCGCGGTCGAACTGCATGCCTTCGACCAGGTCGAGCTCGTTCTCGAGGCCCTTGCCGTCCTCGACGGTGATCACGCCTTCCTTGCCGACCTTGTCCATCGCCTCGGCGATCGTCTTGCCGATCGACGTGTCGGCGTTGGCCGAGATGGAGCCGACCTGCGCGATTTCCTTGCTGGTCGTGCACGGCTTGCTGATCTTCTTCAGTTCCTCGACGATGGCGATGACCGCCTTGTCGATGCCGCGCTTCAGGTCCATCGGGTTCATGCCGGCGGCGACGAACTTGAAGCCTTCGTTGCAGATCGACTGCGCCAGCACCGTTGCCGTCGTCGTGCCGTCACCGGCGACGTCGGAGGTCTTGGACGCGACTTCCTTCACCATCTGCGCGCCCATGTTCTCGAAGCGGTCCTTCAGCTCGATTTCCTTGGCGACCGACACACCGTCCTTGGTGATCGTCGGCGCGCCGAAGCTGCGCTCGAGCACGACGTTGCGGCCCTTGGGGCCGAGCGTGACCTTCACCGCATTGGCCAGCACATTCACGCCGACCATCATCTTATTGCGCACGCCTTCGCCGAAGCGGACGTCTTTTGCTGCCATGATTTGTTTCTCCTAAAGCTTTATTCGGTGGACGCTTGTTTGGCTACCCGTTGGCTATCAGCCGACGATGCCGATGATGTCGTCTTCGCGCATGTGCAGCAGGTCGGCGTTGTCCATCTTGAATTCCTGGCCGGAGTACTTGCCGAAGAGGACCTTGTCGCCGGGCTTGACGCCCATGGGCTGGAGCTTGCCGTGTTCGTCGGTCTTGCCCGGGCCTACAGCTACGACTTCGCCCATCGAGGGCTTTTCCGCGGCGGTGTCCGGGATCACGATGCCGCCGGCCGATTTACGCTCTTCCTCAAGGCGCTTGACGATCACACGATCGTGCAGGGGACGCAGTTTCATGGTTAGCACTCACTCCTGAATATTTCTATTGAAATTACAACGACTTAACGTATTGTCGTCGCTGTGACCGGATGGGCGAAGGGCGCTTCCACGGGCTGGCCGTGACCGGCGCTCCATCACGCAGGCTTGCCGAGCCGTGTTGTTAGCACTCAACGGCATCGAGTGCTAATAATAGGGCAATCCATGGCGTAGTTCAACCCCGACGCTGCAATTGCCTTACCAAGCACGTGGGGCCGGTTCCCCACAGCGCAGATAGGCGAGCCGAAGGATCGCCGTTCGAGGCCTCTACGCAACCGCCGGTAAGCCGGCCACCAACTTCGTCTCTCAACGCGCTAATTTGGCGTCGTAGTCTCATCGGGATACCGCGCATGCTCCAGCCGGCACATGTGGGCCATTTGGCACTTCTGCGCTCCCTGATCCGCCAGGGAGCCGCGGACGGCAGCTTCGATCGCGACTTGGCGATCGACTCGCCCGGCGCCGAGGAGTTCTTTGCCAAGCTGAAGCGCGCGCTGGTCACCGGCTATTTCGTCGAGGATATAGGCAGCGGCAAGCTCGCCACGGTTGCGGTTCCGGGCTATGTGTTCTGGCCCGACGATCGCCACAGCGGCATGCCGCCAGTCGGATTCGGGCTGTTTCGCGCGATCGACGGCGCGAGCTACGAACTGTGGCTGGCAGGACTCGATCTCTCCGCGCGTGGCGGGGGCCAGGGCCGCGCGCTTCTCGCTTCGCTGTTCTCCACGCCGCCCGGGCAGAAGACATTTGTCGTACGTGTGCACCGCGACTCGAACGCCATCAAGGACCTGCAAAGCCTGCTCGTCGAATTCGGATTCACTCCCATCGGGGATTCCGCGCACCTGCGCTGGTTCCTGCACAACGACGCGCCCGATGCGTTGTCATTGCGAGCGCGCAGTGCGGTCAGCACGCAAAACGCGCTAAACTGACCTGCATTGCATTCCGCAGGACGGCCGCATCGATTTCGGCCGCGCTCACATGTCCGCGTCCCGTGACAACGCGCTGAACGTACAGGGCGGCGCCCTCGCGCCGTGCGGAGGGGCGCCCATCACCGGGTATTTCCGAAATGGCTGCTGCGACACGGGCCCGGACGACACGGGAATGCATACGGTATGCGCGGTGATGACCCCGGAATTTCTCGCCTTCTCCCGGTCTGCCGGAAACGATCTGGCCACGCCGCAACCGGAATCAGGATTCCCCGGCCTGTCTCCTGGCGATCGCTGGTGCCTGTGCGTCGGACGCTGGCGCGAGGCGCTCGAGGCGGGAGTCGCACCGCCTGTAATCCTGGCCGCGACGCACGAGGAAACGCTGGCGGTGGTCATGCTCGAGGACCTTGAACGTCACGCATCCGCCTGACCGGCCGAAAGGCGCGCGGACCTGACGCCGCCGGTACGACCGCTTTTACCGCAAACGCAAATGCAAAGGCAACTCAGTTGGCCTCAACCTTCACTCCACAGCCGTCGCAACAAAATCCGCCACCCGCTGGCGAATCGATCCGGTCGCGCACCGTCGCGGCGAGCGCCGGCGCCAGATGGTGGACGCACGGCTGGAGGATGTTCCGATCGAGTTTCGGCACGTGGATCGGCATTCTCCTCGTCTACATCATCATTACGTGGCTGTTGAGCTCGATTCCGCGCATCGGCGCCATCGCCGAGTGGCTGTTGATGCCCGTGTTCCTGGGCGGGATCATGCTCGGATGCGATGCGCTGCATGCCGGCCAGCCGCTGCGTGTCACGCACCTGTTCGATGGCTTCAAGGGGCCGCACTTCGTTCCACTTCTGCTGATCGGCGTGTTCAACCTACTGCTCTGCGTGCTGGCGGTCGTCGTCGCCGTCATCGTGCTCGCAGCCGGGTTGGGCATGTCGGGATTGATGAATCTCGCCGACCTCCCCGCCGATCCTTGGACGTTGTTGCGCACGCTCGGCTTTACCTATTTGCTGCTGATCCTGCTGGCGCTGGTCGCATTCACGCTGTTCGCGACGGCCAACTGGTTCGCGCCCACGCTTATCGTGCTGCGAGGCGCGAAGGCATTCGCCGCAATGACCGCGAGCGTCCGCGCGTCGTTTCGCAATTGGCTGCCATTCCTCGTCTACAGCTTGATCGGCGCCGGAATCCTGATCGTGGCAATGGCAGTGTTCGCCGCGCTCGCCGGCGTCATCGGCTACGAAGCAATCTGGGCCTTGGTGGTTGGCGGTGCCGGCTGGGAGTCGTTCACACTCGGCATGAGCTTGCTGAGTGCCGCGTACGCGGCGCTCGCGATCGTCGGTTCGGCGGTGGTCTTCGGCTCGACCTATGCGAGCTATCGCGACACGCTCGCTCCCGAGGTTCCTGGATCCGCAACTCCGGTGTAGCGACGAATGATCGCGCTATGCGCGGTGCTCAGTGCGCCACGCTAATGCGCCTGGTCCCAGTTGGCACCGGTGCCGACGTCGACAACCAGCGGTACGCGCAGTGACGCGACGCTGTTCATGAGGCCGGGCAATTCGCGCTGCACGCGCCCGACTTCCGCCGCGGGGACCTCCAGCACCAGTTCGTCGTGGACCTGCAGCAGCAGCCGCGTCGCGAGGCTTTCGCGATCCAGCCATCCTTGCACGGCGATCATCGCCAGCTTGATGAGATCCGCCGCCGTGCCCTGCATCGGCGCGTTGATCGCCGCGCGTTCGGCGCCCGCCCGGCGAGGGCCCCCAGCCGCCTTGATATCGGGCAACCACAACCTGCGGCCGAACACCGTTTCGACGTAGCCCTGGTCGCGCGCGATCGCCCGCGTCCGCTGCATGTATTCGGCAACGCCGGGATAGCGCGCGAAATATTTGTCGATGAACTGCTGCGCCGCCCCCCGTTCGATGCCTAGTTGCTGCGCCAGGCCGAATGCACCCATGCCATAGATCAGCCCGAAGTTCACCGCCTTGATGTACCGGCGCTGGTCGGTCGTCACATCCTCGGGCTTTACGCCGAAGATGTCACCGGCCGTGGCGCGGTGGATATCCTGTCCTTCGTGAAAAGCCCTGAGCAGCGCGGGGTCCTCCGACAGGTGCGCCATGATCCGCAACTCGATCTGCGAATAGTCGGCCGAGACGAGGACGTGGTCCGGCGGCGCAATGAAGGCTTCGCGGATGCGCCGGCCCTCCGCGGTGCGCACCGGGATGTTCTGCAGGTTGGGATCGTTCGACGCGAGCCGACCCGTGACAGCGGTAGCCTGCGAAAACGTAGTGTGCACGCGGCCCGTGCGCGGGTTGACCATGAGCGGGAGCTTGTCGGTGTACGTCGACTTCAGCTTCGACACCGACCGATGCTCGAGCAGTACCTTGGGCAACGGGTAATCGGCCGCGAGCTCCTGCAGCACCTCCTCGTCGGTGGACGGCTGGCCGGTCGCGGTTTTCCTGACCACCGGCAGATTCATCCGCTGGAACAGGATCTCCCCCAACTGTTTCGGCGATCCGAGGTTGAACGGCTGCCCCGCGAGCTGGTGCGCCTGCTGCTCCAGCGCCATCACGCGCTCACCTAGTTCGCGGCTGTGCTGAGCGAGCAGCTTCGAATCGATGAGGATGCCGTTGCGTTCCATGCGGAACAGCACTTCGCGCACCGGCATCTCGATCTGCGCATAGATGTGTTCGAGCTTCGCGTCCGCGGCAATCGCCGGATGCAGCGCGCCATGCAGCCGCAGCGTAATGTCCGCGTCCTCGGCCGCGTACTCGGTCGCGCGGTCGATGGCTACCTGCGCGAAGGGAATGCGCTTGGCACCCTTGCCGGTGACGTCGTCGTAGCTGATCGTCGTCAGGTTCAGGTGACGCCATGCGAGGTTGCTCATGTCGTGCGGCTTGTGCGACTCGATCACGTAGGATTCGAGCAGCGTGTCGTGCGCCACACCGCGCAGCGCGATGCCGTCATTCGCGAACGCGTGCTGGTCGTACTTCATGTTCTGCCCCAGCTTCCCCTTCGCCGGATCGCCCAACCACTGCGCCAGGCGGCGCAGCGTGGCGTCGCGGTCGAGCTGGTCCGGCGCACCCGCATAACGGTGGCCAAGCGGGATGTAGCACGCGCTTCCGGGCGTGATCGCCAGCGATACGCCGACGATGCGTGCCTGCATTGGATCGAGGCTCGAGGTCTCCGTGTCTAGCGCGACAAGTTCCGCAGCGTCGATGGCCGCCAGCCAGCGCGCCAATGCAGCTTCGTCGCACACCATCTCGTAGTGCGTGGCGACGGGTGCCGCGGCCGGGACGACCGAGGAAGCATCCGCGACGTTGGTGTCCCAGCGCCGCCCCGCAGTGTCGTTCGCCGCGCGTTGTGCGATGGTGTCGGCCGCATCCGGAGCGTCCGCCGCACCCGGGATGTCGCGCAGCCAGCTCTTGAATTCGAAGCGTTCGTACATCGGCTTCAATACGGCGACATCCGGCGGCGCCAAGGCGAGATCGGTCGGGCGCAGCGACAGTTCGCAGTCGGTCTTGACGGTGAGCAGCTTGCGCCCCTGCGGCAGCCATTCGATAGCGGTGCGAAGGTTCTCGCCGACGACGCCAGGAATCTCGCTCGCATGCGCGATGATGCTGTCGAGCGACCCGTATTGCGCGAGCCACTTCGCGGCGGTTTTGGGGCCCACTTTCGGGACGCCCGGAACGTTGTCGACGCTGTCGCCGGTCAGCGTGAGCAGATCCAGCACCTGATCCGCACGCACGCTGAACTTCGCCAGCACGCCGGGCTCGTCCAGTGTCTCGTTGCTCATCGTGTTAACGCAACGGATGCGCGCCGTCACGAGTTGCGCGAGATCCTTGTCGCCGGTGGATATCACCGTGTCGATGCCGGCCGCCTCGGCCTGCGTGGCCAGCGTGCCGATGACGTCGTCGGCCTCCACACCTTCGACCATCAGCAGCGGCCATCCATTCGCGCGCACGAGTTCGTGCAAAGGCTTGATCTGCGCGACCAGATCATCCGGCATTGGCGGCCGGTTCGCCTTGTATTGCGGATACCAGTCGTCGCGAAAAGTCTTGCCCGGCGCGTCGAACACGACGGCGAAATAGTCCGGCTTGCCGTCCTCAGCCATTCGGCGCAACATCGAAAGCACACCGCGCAACGCGCCCGTCGGCTCACCTTTCGAGGTGCGCAGGTCGGGTAGTGCATGGAATGCGCGGTACAGGTACGAAGACCCGTCAACCAGCACGAGCGTAGGCATGCGTCAGACCCACAAAATTCCGGAAATAATCGATCCGCAGGCACTCAACACGACCAATGGCCAGGAAGCGTGGCGGTTGATGGGGATTATGGCAGAGTTCGCGATCGCGACCGAGCGCCTGCGCGGCATTCGGCCCGCCGTAAGCATGTTCGGCAGCGCGCGCATCAAGCAGGGCCACGCCTATTACGAAAAGACGCAACGCATTGCGCGCCTTTTGTCTGATGCCGGATTTTCGGTCATATCGGGTGGCGGTCCGGGATTGATGGAGGCCGCGAACAAAGGTGCCCACGGCGGACGCTCGCCCGCGATCGGCCTCAACATCATCCTGCCGTTCGAGCAGAGCGGCAACGAGTACCAGGACGTGTCGATCGACTTCCGCTATTTCTTCGCGCGCAAGATGATGTTCGTGCGCTTCGCGTCCGCGTACGTCATCCTGCCCGGCGGATTCGGGACTCTCGATGAACTGGGCGAAGTGCTGACGTTGGTGCAGACCGGCAAGACGCGGAAGATTCCCATCATCCTCGTCGGCGGCGAGTTCTGGCGCGGCCTCGTCGACTGGATGCGCGACAAGCTGGTGGGCGAAGGCATGATCAGCGGCGAGGACATGAACCTTCTGCAGATCATCGAGGAGCCGGAGGCGATCGTCGAGGCCATTTTCAAATTCTATGAAGGTCGCGGCTTCGCGCCGACACGCGCCGAACGCGAAAAGATGCTCAACCTCTGATTCGTGTCGTCCGGCGCGGGTCGCTGCCGTCGCAACCTGCGAGTTTCCACTGCCACGGCGATCGTTTGGTAGAATTGACGTTTCCGCGCCAAACCTCCATGAGTCCATTGCGCTTCGCGTGCATGTTCGCCGCCGCCGCGGTACTGGCAGGCAGCGTGCTGGCACAGGCGCCTGCCGCGCCGCCGCCGCTGCCGGCCAACATCGCGCCGCCGCCGCTTCCGCCCGCAAACGAAGCAGCGCCCCCGGCGAAGGGCGCGGCTGCACCGATCGAGGAGTATCGCGGAGGAACCGAGGAAGAGCCGCAGGTCACGATCATCCGCAGGGAGAAGGAAACGGTGGAGGAAGTGCGTGTCGGCGGCGTGCTGCGCTACGTTCGCGTCACCCCGCGCCACGGGCGGTCCTACTATCTCGTGCCGACAAGTGACGGCCAGAATTTCACCCGCCAGGATTCGATTGGTTCCGGCTTGAGCGTTCCGATGTGGCTGTTGTTTTCCTGGTGATCTGACGCCATCACTCGAGGATTCCGGGGCGTCGATCTTGCGCGCGCGCCGGCCCAACCCATGTCCGTCTACACGCCCGTAACCTCCGAAGAACTCGATGCATGGCTTACCCGCTACGCGCTGGGGAGTGCCACGGAGATACAGGCCATTGCTTCCGGTATCGAGAACACCAACTATTTCGTCACCACGGTCAAGGGCCGGTATGTGCTGACGCTGTATGAACGGCTACCCGCCTCCGAACTGCCGTTCTACCTCAACCTGATGGCGCACCTGGCGCGTGCGGGCGTCGAGGTTCCTGCGCCGGAACCCGATCGTACCGGCGCCCTGTTCTCTCTGTTGAACGGCAAGCCCGCGAGCCTGGTGACGCGTATCGACGGCGCGCCGGTGATCGTGCCCTCGCCGCAGCACTGCGTGGAGGTTGGCGCGGCGCTGGCGCGACTCCACGTGGCTTCCATGAGCTACCGGGCAAGGCTGTCCAACCGCCGTGGCCCGGCGTGGTGGCGCCAGGCAGCGCGTGCGGTCAAGCCGCACCTTTCGCCGGATCAGGCAGCACTGCTCGACGCCGAACTCAAGTTCCAGACGGGCTTCGGCCGCGTCAAGCTGCCCAAGGGTGCAATCCACGGCGACCTCTTCTGCGACAACGTGCTGTTTCACGACGGGCGCGTGGCGGGGATCATCGACTTCGGATTTGCCGCGACCGACTTCTATGCGTACGACCTCGCCATCACCGTCAACGACTGGTGCGTCGACGACGCCGGAAGCAAGGCGGTCGATGCGGAGCGCGCGGAGGCCCTGGTCACGGCCTACGACGCGGTAAGGCCGCTGACGGCGGATGAGCGCACCGCCTGGCCGGCGCTGTTGCGCGCAGCGGGATTGCGCTTCTGGCTGTCCCGGCTATACGACCTGCACCTGCCGCGACCCGGGGAACTGGTGCATGCGCATGATCCGGAGCACTTCGAGCGCGTGCTGCGCGATCGGGTGGAACGGCCGGCGCGCTTTCCGGAAAGCGCGACATGAACGACGATCCGCGGGAATTTGTTTTCACGCGGTACGAAGCGCGGCATGGCATGGCCTGGCTCGCTCAGGCGTATGCATTGTTCAGCCGCAAACGCCTGCCCTGGCTCCTTCTGCTCCTGACCTATTACATCCTGCTCAAGCTGCTTCTCTACGCACCCTACGTCGGCGCGTATGCGATCTCCATTCTCAAGCCGGTGTTCGCCGTCGGCCTGCTCGCGGCGGCGTGGACACAGGAGCGCGGCGGCACGCCGCAACTCAGCCAGCTCTTCCTGGGATTCCGGTCCAACTTGCGGTCGCTGCTGCCGATCGGCATCTTCTTCGTCGTGGGTGTCACGGCGGCGGTCTTCGCGTCGTCGCTCGTGGACGACGGCAAATTGCTCGACCTCCTGTCCAATGCGGGCGGGACCATGAAGGAGGAAGACGTTGCGGTCGCGCTTGCCGACAGTTCGCTCCAGGCAGCGATGCTGTTCTCGGCATTGCTGACAGTTCCGGTGCTGATCGCGACATGGTGGGCACCTGCCCTCGTCGTCTTTCAGAACGCCGGCGCCGGTACGGCGCTGGCGGTAAGTTTTCGCGCGGCGGTTGCGAACTTCCGGCCGTTGGCGGTGTACGTGCTTGGTGTATTTTTCTTCGCCGCTGCGTTGCCAGCCCTCCTGACAGGCGTGCTGGTGCTGTTGCTGCAGGAAACGGGGTTGCAGATTGCCAAGCTGCTGCTCATTCCCTACGGAATCTTTCTCGCGGCCACGCTGCACATTTCGGACTACGTGAGCTACCGCGATGTGTTCCATGCAGGGGAAACCTTGGCGCCGCTATCCGGTCAAGAGTCGCAAAACCAGCTCTGACGGGGTTTTACGCGGGCTCGAGCTTCGCGTATTCCAGCGCAAGCCACTTGACGCCGGTGTCGCGGAAGTTGACTTGCACGCGCGCGTCCGGCCCGCGGCCTTCCGCGTCGATGATCACGCCGAGCCCGAACTTCGCGTGCTTGACGCTTTGGCCGATGCGCCATGCGGGTGCCGCAGGCGTCGCCTGCGGCGCGCGAGTGACGCGGCCCCATTCGGCATCGTCGACGTCGATGGCACGGCGACGGTACGGCGACAACCATTGCACGAGGTCAGGCGGCAGCTCGGTCAGGAAGCGCGAAGGGATGTTGTAGCGCGTCTGCCCGTGCAGCATCCGGCTTTGCGCTTGCGTGACGTACAGTCGTCGCCGTGCTCGCGTGATCGCGACGTACATCAGGCGCCGTTCTTCCTCGAGGCCGTCGGCCTCGGACAGGCTGTTCTCGTGCGGGAACAGGCCTTCCTCGAGTCCGGTTACGAAGACCGTGTGGAACTCGAGGCCTTTCGCCGAGTGCACGGTCATCAACTGCAGCGCCGGGCGCCCATCAGCAGCCTGAGTGTCCCCCGCCTCCAACGCCGCGTGCGTGAGGAAGGCGGTCAGCGGATCGGTCGCGCCTTCCGCCTCGCCACCTTCGGGCGATAACGCGTCGACGTCGACGCGATCGGTGAGCATGGGCGCATCGGTGGCCAGTTCGGCTTCGCGCACGAATGCGTCCGCTGCCGTCACGAGCTCCAGCAGGTTCTCGACGCGATCCTGGCCATCCTTCTCCGACTTGTAGTGCGCGAGCAGGCCCGCCTTTTCGATGACGTACTCGACCGCTTCGGGAAGCGGCAGCGCGCGGGTCTCGGCGCGCAGCGCATCGATCAGCCGGACGAACGCGCCGAGCGACGACCCAGCCTTGCCCGTCATCGTGCCGGAAATCGCGGCCTGCCACAGCGAAGTCGCCTGGCCGCGGGCGGCGTCCTGCAACTGCTCCAGCGTTCGCGCGCCGACTCCTCGCGGCGGAAAATTGACGACGCGCAGGAACGCGCCATCGTCGCCGGGCGCGGCGATGAGGCGCAGATAGGCCAGCGCATGCTTGACCTCCGCGCGCTCGAAATAGCGCATGCCGCCGTATACGCGATAGGGTATGCCGGCGCCGAACAGCGCATGCTCGAGCACCCGCGACTGGGCGTTCGAGCGATACAGCAGTGCCACCTCGTCGTGCGCCACGCCATCGTCGCTGATACCCTTGACGACATCGACGATGAACGCCGCCTCGTCCCGATCGGAGGCGGCCGAAAACGCGCGCACCGGCTCGCCCTTGCCTTCGCTGGTCCAAAGGTTCTTGCCGAGCCGCGCCTGGTTGTGTCGGATCAGCGCGTTGGCGGCATCGAGGATGTGCCCATGCGAGCGGTAGTTCTGTTCCAGCTTGATCAGCTTGACAGGCTGATCCGGCGAGGCGAAGTCGCGCTCGAACTGCTGCATGTTGGCGACCTTGGCGCCGCGGAACGCGTAGATCGACTGGTCGTCGTCACCCACCGCGAATACTGCCGTGTGCGGTCCCGTCAGCATGCGCAGCCACTTGTATTGCAGCGCGTTCGTATCCTGGAATTCGTCGACGAGCAGGTGCGAGAACCGCCGCCGGTAATGCTCGCGAATGCCTTCGTTTCCGGCCAGCAACTCGTAGCTGCGCAACATCAGTTCGGCAAAGTCGACCACGCCCTCGCGCTGGCACATCGCGTCGTACATCGCGTAGTGCTCGACCTGCCGGCGCGACAGTTCGTCGCTAGCCTCGACCATGTTCGGCCGCAAGCCCTCTTCCTTGGCATTGGCGATGAACCATTGCAGCTGCTTCGGCGGATACCGGTTGTCGTCGAGGTTGTGCGCGCGGTACATCCGCTTGATAAGCGAAAGCTGGTCCTGCGTGTCCAGTATCTGGAACAACTGCGGAAGATCGGCGTCGCGATGATGCGCGCGCAGCATCCGGTTGCACAGGCCGTGGAAGGTGCCCACCCACATGCCGCGCGTGTTGACCGGCGTCAGGGAAGACAACCGGAGCAGCATCTCCTTCGCCGCCTTGTTCGTGAACGTCACCGCGAGGACCGACAGCGGCCCGGCCTGCCCGGTCGCGAGGAGCCACGCAATCCGCGTCGTCAGAACGCGCGTCTTGCCGCTGCCCGCGCCCGCCAGAATCAGCGCGGAGGCGTGCGGCAGCGTGACCGCCGCAAGCTGTTCGGGATTGAGATTTTCGAGAAGAGGCGACGCCATCGGGGTCCGTCGTTAAGGCCAGCGGCAAAGGTCGATGATAGCCGACCGCGCGCTATAATCGCGCGCACCCGCCAAACGCCGACCCCGGTCCTTAGACCATGCCGCGCACTCCCGACGCCACGCCCGCTGTGAACTCCGCCACGATGCGCGCCTTCGTGCATTGGATGCGTGCTTCGGCGCCGTACGTGCACGCGTTTCGCGGCAAGACCTTTGTCATCGCATTCGGCGGCGAGGTGGTCGCGGACGACGAATTCCTGGGCGTCATTCACGATCTCAACCTGCTGCACAGCCTGGGCATCCGGCTGGTGGTCGCGCATGGTTGCCGCCCTCAGGTTGAAGCGATCCTCGAACAGCAGGACATTCCTAACCGCTACGCGCACGGCGTGCGCGTGACCGATCCGGATTCCATGGATTGCGTGCTCGAAGCCGCGGGCCAGGTACGCGCCCGGATCGAGGCGCTGCTGTCGCTGGGACTTGCCAATTCGCCAATGGCCGGCGCGCGCAACCGCGTATCAAGCGGCAACTACCTGACGGCAAAACCGATGGGCATCGTGGATGGCGTCGACATGCAACTGACCGGCGAAGTGCGCCGCATCGACACTGAAGCAATCCAGCAGCGGCTCGACGACGGCGATATCGTGCTGATCTCGCCGATCGGCTATTCCCCAACGGGCGAGATCTTCAACCTGACGGTCGAAGAGGTTGCGACGCAGGTTGCCGTGCGCCTGGAAGCGACCAAGCTCATCTTCCTCATGGACTCCGACGGCGTGCGCAACGGCCGCCGGCAATTGCTCACCGATCTTTCGACGACCGACGCTGCCGCACTTCTCGCGAACGGCAACAAGCTCACCGCCGACGTGCTCCACTATCTGCCGGCGGCCATTCGCGCGTGCGACAACGGGGTGAAGCGCGCGCACCTGGTCAGCCGCCACCACGATGGCGCGTTGCTGCTCGAGCTCTTTACCCGCGACGGCGTGGGCACGATGGTCGCCGCGACCGCTCTCGCGCACATCCGCAACGCGACCATCGACGACGTCGGAGGAATTCTCCAGATCATCGAGCCGCTCGAAGAACAGGGCGTGCTGGTGCGCCGCTCGCGGGAACGCCTGGAAAGCGAAATCGAGCGCTTCGTCGTCGCGGAGTACGACGGCCACATCATCGGCTGCGCGGCGCTCTACGCCTTCCCGGAGGACAAGCTGGGAGAACTCGCCGCGCTTGCCGTGCAGCCGGACTTCCGCCGCGAAGGTTATGGCGAAGCGCTGCTGCGCGAGATCGAAGCGCGTGCGCGCAAGCTGAAGCTCTCGGAGCTTTTCGTGCTCACCACCAAAACGGCGCACTGGTTCCTGGAGCGAGGCTTCCGCGTGGCGCAAGTGGCCGACCTGCCGCGGCAAAAACAGGCACTCTACAATTACCAGCGCAAGTCGCTGGTCTATCGCAAGTCAATCTAGGACATTTCGCCATGGCAAGAACCGTCAATTGCGTCAAGCTCGGCAAGGAAGCGGAGGGACTCGATTTTCCGCCGTATCCCGGCGAGCTCGGAAAGCGCATCTATGAAAACGTTTCCAAGGAAGCGTGGGCCGCTTGGCTCAAGCACCAGACGATGCTGGTGAACGAGAACCGCCTGAGCCTGGCCGACATTCGCGCGCGCAAATGGCTCGCCGAGCAAATGGAGAAGCACTTCTTCGGCGGTGGCGCGGACATGCCGCAGGGGTACGTGCCGCCGCAGTAATGGCTGGAACCGCAAGGCCCGAACTATCGCAGGTGATCGCGGCTGGCATCGCCCACCATCGTGCCGGGCGATTGGCGGAAGCGGCAGCGACCTATCAAGAGGTCCTTGCCTCCGATCCGGACAATTTCGAAGCGCTGTGCCTCCTCGGCGCGATCGCGCATAGCGCAGGGCGTCATCACCAGACGATCGACTACATCGGCCGCGCAATCGCCCATGCCGAACGCGCGACCCCGGCGAGGCCGCCCAATGCCTACGCCTACAGCAATCTGGGGGAGGCGTATCGCGCGTCGGGGCAAACCGGCGATGCGATGGCGTGCTACGAGAAGGCCGTGGCGATCAAGCCGGACTATGCCGAGGCCCACTACCATCTGGGGCTGGTGCTTGCGGACGAAGGCCGGCATCAGGAAGCCATCGCGTGTTACCGCAGGGCCACCGCGCTGAAGCCGGAACTCGTGCTGGCCCAGTACAACCTCGGCCTCGCGTACAAAGCCCAGGGCAACACCGCCGAAGCGACCGCGTGCCTGCGCGAGGTCTTGCGGCTCGATCCCGGCAACGAGCTGGCAGCGTTTTCGTTGTCATCGCTGACGGCGCAGAATCCCGAGCGGCCGCCGGACAGATACATCGCGAATCTTTTCGACAATCACGCACCCCGATTCGATACGCATCTGGTGGAGACCCTTCGGTATGGCGTTCCACGCGCGCTCGTCGACGTCGCCCGAAAGCACGCGGAACCTCCGCCAAGCGGATGGGACGTCCTTGACCTGGGCTGCGGCACCGGCTTGTTCGGTGCGGCGATCGCGCCGTTCGCGCGTCGCCTCGTGGGTGTCGATCTTTCGCCGAGGATGCTGGAAAAGGCCCGCGAGCGAAATCTGTATGATCGGCTCGAGTCACGAGACTTGCTGTCGCTGATGAAGGTGGAACCCGCGTCGAGTTACGACATCATCGCGTCCGCAGATGTATTCATCTATGTCGGCAAGCTCGACGAAGTCGTTCGCGAAGCCGTCCGGCTGTTGCGACCCGGCGGCGCCCTCGTCTTCTCAATAGAGGCGATCGAGGAAACGCCGTCCGATGCCACGGACGCGGCGCCCCCGCGCGACTACCGGCTGCTTGCCAGCGGCCGCTACGCGCATTCAACGGATTATCTGCGGAAACTCGCCCGCGACAACGGATTCGGCAAGATAGATCTATCCGCCGCCGACATTCGTCTCGAGCGAGGCGAGCCGGTGCGCGGTTGGCTGGCACTGCTGGCCGCGTGAATCGCGTCAACTCGTCGGGTGGTTGAGGCAGGCGCGCAACTCGGAAAGGTCAGCCAAGTGGCCGGCGAAGAGCATCAACCTTTGCCGCAATCCGATCAGAACCGGTACACCGCTGCCGCGAGAACTGATTTGCGGGCGCCCACCCCGCCTTCGAGCAGGACGTAGCCATCCTTGCCGAACTCGAACAGGCCGCCGAGCAGCGTGTTCCACGGTTTTTGCGGCGACTGGATCACGATGAACTGAAGGTCGGTATTGGCAACGCTGCCCGCGACCTCCTGCTGGATGTTCTGGTGCATCGCGCCAACCCATACGGCCGCGCCATTGGAGTTGCCGACGGTGCCGTGCAGGCCCACCCTGGCCGAGAAGACCGTCGCCACCGGCTTCGTGTCGGCGATCACCGATTCGTTTTCGAATGTCAGCTTCGTCTGCGTGCGGTTCCAGTCGATGACCGCGATGGCCGTCAGGTCGTGCCAGTCGCTGACCTTGCCGCCTCCCTGGAGGGTGATCCCTGCGCCGTAGGTCGGGCCGCTGAACTTGGCATTGAGCTGCACTATCTGAGGCTCGATGATGCCAAGGATGGGGTCGTCGGGGATCTGGATGAGTCCCTTGGTGGTTCCCGCCGTGTATCCGCCAAGGACGTAGACATCCAGGAACGGGAACACAAGGACGTCGAACTTCGCCGAGACGTTCTGCTGGGACGTGTCGACCGTATTGATCACCAGGAAATTCTTGACCGACACCGGGGGCCCATTGCGGGCCAGCTGCAGGTCATGGATGTTCACCGGCTGCCGGGCCGAGTAGCCATTGATCCCGATTCCGAACGGGTACGGAATCTCATAGCCCTTTGCCTGCGCTTCCACACCCCATATCGGCAATCCCGACCAATGTGGCTGAGGCGCCGCTGCGTCTTGCGCATGGGCGCCGGCGGAATGCACGGACAGTGTGAACAGAGCGCTCGCGACGAGCGCGGATCGAGTTGTGAAACAGGCTACTGTCATTGTCAGATACCCCCAGACCGCGCTGCTGCACCCTAAGGCTACAAGCGGAGAACGATCACAATACCAACCGATGCCCGCAGGCATAGTACCTTGCCTCCCGCCTGCGTGGTCAAGCCTCGCGCGGTCCCCCCTGCGGGTACACTGGGTTCGGTTTTCACTGCATGCAATCGGACGATACGTTTGAACGCCAGATTCAGCGAAGCGCGAAATCGCGACAGCCAGCAACTGCTGTGGCCGGTCCTGTTTCTCCTGCTTGCTCTTGGCGCATCGTCCGGCGCAGCCGCCCAGGCGATCGGCGCACCGCTGCGAGGCGTCGAAATCGTTTCCGAGGCGATACGGCCCGACGCCAAGCGCGAAGGCACAGCACGATTCTTCGATCCCGAAGATGGTCAGCTGGATTTGAGCTACTTCCTCGAAGACCCCAGCGGCTTTCTCCCGATCCCCATCATCGTGACTGAGCCCGCAGTTGGCTATGGCGGAGGCGCCGCCGGCATGTTTCTCCGGCCGCGCCGGGAAGCGGGTGAGGAAGGCTGGGCGCGGCCTGACCTTTCCGCCGTGGGTGCGTTCGGGACGCAGAACGGCACATGGGGTACTTTCGCCGGCGATTCCAGCAGGTGGCTCGACGGGCGCCTGCGCACGCTCGTCGGTGCCGGCACCGGACAACTCAATCTCGATTTCTATGGACTCGGGAATGCGCCGTCGTCACTCAATCAGGGTGTGCGCACATCGCTGCGGTTTTCGGGACTCGTCGCGCAGGCGAACCGGCAACTCGCGCCCAAGTCGCCGTGGTCCGTCGGCGTGCGCTATGTCTATGCTGACGTGAACCCCAAGCCACGCGACGACTCGGCCTTGCCGGGCGCCGACCAGATCCGGGTCAAGATCTCGGCGCCCACGGCGGTCGTTGAATTTGATACGCGCGACAACGTGTTCACGCCGACGCGCGGAGTTTATGCCGAGACTTCCTGGCTCGCGTCGCGCGAGGCGCTGGGTGCCAGTGTGGACTTTGAGCGCTTCGAGCAGGTGCTCATCGGCTGGCACCCGCTGCCCCATGACGTGACGCTCGGAGCGCGCGGAATCTACTCGTGGTCATCGGACGGCACGCCTTTCTTCCTCCGGCCATTCGTGCAACTGCGCGGCGTGCCCGCGGCGCGCTATCAGGGTGACCAGGCGGCATCGGTCGAACTCGAGGCGCGCTGGCAGTTCATGGGCCGCTGGAGCATCGTCGGCTTCGGCGGCGCCGGCACCACTCGAACCGATCGTCAGAATTTCGCCGCCACCCAAAATGTCGGCGCCGGAGGACTTGGCTTCCGCTACAAGCTGGCAAGCAAGTTCGGAATGGACGCCGGCATCGACATCGCACATAGTCCCGGGACGACCGCGCTGTATTTCGTCGTGGGCAATGCCTGGTTCCGACCCTGAAACAGATCTACGGTGCGCCGAGAAGCATGTACAGGCTCCAGTTGCCGGCTCCGCCGTAACCGAGTCCCAGGTACGCGGGCCCTAGGAACGTATCGGCGCCGAGGAACGTCGAACCGGACCAAAGCGTTCCCCGGGACGGCGAGTTGTCGAAGCGATTCGCGATGTAGCCCACTTCTCCGGAGGCGCCCAGGTAAAGGCCCGACCCCAGGATGTCCGGCAACGAATAGATCCGGTGGTAATACATCAGGCGGCCAAATGCATACTCGCGGCCGGCGAACTCGTTGATGCGGTATCCGGACAGCCGCAGAGGTCCACCGAGCGTAAAGGACTCGTAGGCCGGCATGTCCGAGCCGAGCGCCGTCCCGCCGCTGACAGCGAGGTTAAACACGTTGTCTCCCCAACTCCGGATGCCGCGCGCAGTCCCTTCGAGACGTTGATAATTCAGCGCCGAGCCGAACGACGTCATCGCTGCGTATGCCGTTCCGGCGAATCCGTAGCCGTCGGTGGGGAACCAGGCAGTGTTGGTCTGGTCGACGAACAGTGCCGCGCGGAGTCCCGCGGTCGTCTCCCGCACGTTGGGCAGGATGGGCGAGCCCGTGTCGACCCTCGCGAAGACCTTCGACCAGACGGCACCGGTGCGCAGCTGGCCCCAGGTCCCCAAATTCGTGCCGACGTCCACGCCCACCTCCCCGGAACTGATGAGGTAATTGGCGACCTTCTCCTCCCCCACGAACAAGCCGCGCGTCTGCTGCCCGATCACGGCGTTGGGCGCGATGAACCAGCGCCCCTCCTCGTTGAGCGGCTGATAGAACTCGGTGGACACGTGCGTGTTCTGGCCGATCTGCGCCTCGGTCGTCCATTCGCCGCCCAACCGGTTGAGCCAAGACTTCCGGTACTGGACGAGGGCATTGAACTGGTTGTCACCCTGGAAATCGCTGGCGAGCCCGAGGCCGAAGCGTATGTAATCGGAGCCCCAAGCCTTCTCCTTTGGCGCGATGACCATTGCGCGAGGGCCGAGATCCCCGCCGCCGACGATCCGGTAGTCGATGCTCTCGTAATCGCGAGTGCCGAAGATGCGGCGCAGGTCGGCGCCGATCTTTTCCTCGGAAAGCGGCTCGCCCGGCCGGCTCTCGATCAGCTCGCGAACGACGGCCGGATTCGTCTTGGCCAATCCCTCGACGCGGATTTCGTCGACCGTGCCGAGGGACTTCGCCTGGGCCACCTGGCGAGCACGCAGCGCCGCATACTGCTCCGGCGGAAGGCTATAGCGTCTTAACTGGTCGGCGAGCGCTCGTGTCGCCTCCTCGCCTAGGCGAATGGCGTCCTTCGAGCGGTCGAACTTGACTGCGGAAACGTCACCCAGGTCAGGTGCGATCAACACGTCCCTGTCCGTCAGGCTCTTGAGCTGGTCGTCGACCGTTTGCTTGCCGAGAAAGTTGAGAAGCTGGGTCACCACCGAATACGCCGAGGTGATCTCGCTGCGGCTCAACGGGGGAGTCGAGATGTTGACGGCGATGACCACGTCGGCGCACAGCTTGCGCGCCTGGTCGATCGGAAGGTTGTCGGCGATGGCGCCGTCGACGAGCAGCCGGCCGTCGATCTCGACCGGCGACATCGCCCCCGGCACCGACATGCTCGCGCGCATCGCCTGCGCGAGGCTGCCGCTGCCGAGCACGACCTCCTTACCGGTCTCAATGTCGGTGGCGATCGCGTTAAAAGATATCGGCAGCTGCCGGAAATCGGTGATGCCGAATGCGGGAGTTACCATGGAGCGGAATGCCGACTCGATCGCGATCCCGGCGAGTACACCCTTGGGCAGCGCCAGCCCGCCGTCCTGGACGCCGTACTCGGGGGCGAACAACGTCTTGTAGTCGTCGATCTTGCGGCGGACAGCGATTTCTCCGCGAGGAGGCTTGTCCCGGAAGATCTCCTCCCAGTTGGCTTCGAGGACGAGCATCTCCATCTCGGCGGGTGTCCGGCCCGCCGCGAACGTCGCCCCGACAATCGCGCCCATGCTTGTTCCAGTCACGCACGAGATCGGCACGCGCAATTCGTCGAGAACCTTGAGCACGCCCACGTGCGCAATCCCGCGCGCCCCGCCGCCCGATAGCGCGAGGCCGATGCGGGGAGCCATCAACGGTGGCGCGACCGGTGCCGTTTGCGCGTACGGTTGCGGGCAGTGAGTTGCCAGGACCGTAAGTACCGTCACCACCGCTAGGGCCCGATTGGTGATTCTTGAGTAGGCATTCATCGATTCAGGCTCCGTCGACTCGCGCATTCGCCAGCGAAAATTGTCTGCATGACTGCGCTTCGATTATAGTGGCCTGATTCAGGAAGTGACCTGAAGCATCGCGCCCGCGCGGAACAACTTTTGGGAGGTGGGCAATTGCGCCGGGGAGTGCCACTGCGGAACCTGTTGCGTTGAAAACGACGCCTCAAGTACCCGGGCTGCCGTTGCTGGGCAGCCTTTTCGGCATGGCCAGCGGACCTGCGGACTTTTTCGTTCACTGCTACCGCACGTACGGTCCGGTATGTCGCTTGAGTATTCTCGGCGAGAAATACGTGCTGATCTCCGGTGTCGAAGCCGCCAACTTCATGGGCACACGCGCCGGCAAGGAATGCCTCCGCTCGAAGGAATTCTGGGAGGGCCTGAAGGGCGAGTTTGGCGCCAAGCGCATGCTCACCGGCGAAGACGGTGACAGCCACAAGGAATTGCGCGACATCATGCGCGCTGGCTATTCCAGGGAATCGATCAAGGGCCGCTACAACGAACTCGTCGCGATCACCGACGGCGCGCTCGCGCGAGACTGGCCAGCGGGCCGGGAAGTGCCCGTCGTTGAAGCAATGCAGTACATGGTGGTGGAACAGCTCGGCATTATTCTCACCGGCGCGGCGCCGCTGGAATACGTGAAGGACATCCGCACCGCCATCATTTACATACTGAATGTTCTGGTCACACGGCAACGCCCCAGGATCCTGCTCAAGCGTAGTGAATACAGGAGAGCCAGGAGCAGGGTCATGGAACTGGGCCGCAAGATGATCAAGGACACCAAAGCGCGCCATGCCACGACCGCGCCGGAAGATCGCAACCTGATCGACGACATCATGGCCGCGCACATCGAATCTCCGGAGAAGATGCCCGAGAGCGATCTGATCTTGTCCCTCACCGGTCCCTACGTTGCCGGCCTCGACACCGTCGCCAACACCACCTCAGCGGCCGTTTACTCCGTGCTCAAGCATCCGGAAGTCAAAGCGCGCGTGTTGAAGGAAGTGGACGAACTGTTCGCCGGGGGGGATGTGGACGAGGAGGGTCTGCTCAAGCAGTTGCCCGCACTCAACGGCGCCATCATGGAAACGATGCGCCTGTATCCCATCGCCGTCGCACAGATGCGCACCGCCAGCAAGGACTTCGTGTTCGAAGGCCATCAGATCCATGAAGGCGAGATGATTTACGTCGGCACCAGCGTGCCGCACTTCATGGAGGAATACTGGCCCAACGCCAAGAGTTTCGACATCGACCGTTATCAGAAGCCGCGTGCAGAGCATCTGCAGCCCGGCGTGTACTCGCCTTACGGCCGCGGCCCGCACACCTGCCTGGGCAAGAGCCTGGCCGAAGTGCAGATGGCTCTGTCGCTGGCTCGTGTGTTCCACAAACTCGATCTGGAATTGGAATCACCCGACTACGTTCTCAAGACCAAGACCGCTCCCACGCCCGGTCCGGCGATGAACTTCAAGGTTCGCGTCAGAGGTTATCGCCGCTAGGTCTGGAAGCACGTCGACTCCACTCCCCAGACTCCTAGGGTGGAGACCTATGCCGCTGTCGAGTTCAGGCGCGATCCGGCACGTGCAGCAGGAATTCCGGCATGTCAGGCAAGCCGTCGATGAATGTGCCCTTCTTCTTTCCCTTCGCGGAGAAGCGCCGCACGCGCCGCTTCAGCCGTTCGGCGACATAGAAGTCGCCGTCGGGACCGATAGCGAAGCCGGAGGGAGCGTGCAGCTTGCCGTCGATGACGACGCGTGGCTTGACCTTGCCGCGCGGCAATTTTTCCGGAATGTCGTACGCGAGGATACTGCCGGTGCCCGCGGCGCCGATGTAGAGGGTATCGTCGCGCAGTATGAGGTGTACCGGCCTGACCATCTTCTTCGTGCGTAGGCGCGCGATGAGCCGTCCTGTCGCCAACTCGAAGATCTTTACTCCGTCGCTGGCTTCGTCGGCCACGTAGAGATGCTTGCGGTGCACGACGATACCGCGCACCGAGTGCCGGGGCTTGCCGCGTTCGTCCAGCACCACCTTGAGTCCCTGCGGCGCGCGGACGTTGGGCGGGTCGTGGCCCGCAACCTCGGGTAGGCGGCCCCGGGACGACGCGACCAGCGTGCCGGGGAAGAACTTTCCGTCTGGATATTTTTTGAGAAGATGCGCCGCCACTGGCACCGGCACCGGCTTGCGAGTGCCGGGTTTGATGGCGACGACCGTGTTGGTGTCCTGGCACGAAACGTAGAGGAGACCGTCGTCTCCCAATTCAACGTCGAACGGGTGGACCATTGCCGCCAGGTGTTTGGTGCCCGCGACGATGCCCGCGTAATGAAACGTGTCGCGCCGACGGCGGTAGCGGGCGATATGGCTGTCCTTGTGCCAGGCGTTCGCGATATAAAGATAGTCGCCTACCAGCGCAAATCCGCGCGCTATTTTTAACGGATGCGCGTCGGGCGCAGGGTCGAGAAGCAGCGGATGCACCTTGCGGGGCGTCCCGTCGTCCTCGAAGACGCCGATATTCTCGACTCCCGTCTTGCCTTCACCTCGATAGCTTATCCACCACACGTTGGGTTTCCCGGGCTGTTGGTCATTCGAACGCGAAAAACCTTCTTCCAGTCATCCTTCATGCTGATGACGATCCAGCCGTCCTTCTTCGCGTCGCGCTCTCCGCATTGAAACTGAGTCGCCGGCCAGACCGACATTGTTTCATGATTCGCGCGGGCATTCCATCCGCGGAGCGTCTTCGAAGCCAATCCGGGGGCATCAACTTCGCAGGCGCGCTGACGGCCGCACCATCGGGCCTAAGCAACTGCGCGAGCGCCGCCGACGGGTCATTGGCCCTTCAGAGAAGGACGGCCGATATCGGCGCGCAGAACGCCGAGCTTGAACATGCGGGTCGAAACTGATGCAGCGATCCCTGCTCAGCCAAAACAAACGCGTGTCGGACAGATCTAGAGGCTCGACAAGAAGGCGATCAAATCCGCCTTCTCTTCGTTAGTCAATCCGATCTCGAACCGCTGGTCGTAGAATTCGACGACTGCGGCCAAGTCCGCGGCAAAACCGTTATGGAAATAAGGGGCACGCGCCGCCAGCGCGCGCAGGATCGGCCCCTTGAACCTGCCGATGTCCTTCCACTTGCCGGTGATCATCGCGCGACCGGGATCGGTCGTCTGGATTGTTTCGAACGGCGGCAGCGTATGGCGCAGCGTGTACA